>WNGN01000105.1_pt1 | contig 86392 bp, 85 predicted proteins | sample 5400561 | NCBI WGS metagenome assembly WNGN01 (sample SAMN13153379, study PRJNA577476) | soil metagenome | isolation source: 115 cm soil or saprolite under Garry oak tree replicate 2 | place: USA:California | collected 2016-06-15 | reverse complement strand
CCGGTCTGCTGGTCACCGCCGTCGTGGCCGCCGGCGAACCAGACCATGGCGGCCGGCCCGCCGTTGCGCCGGATCGCCCGGTAGTTCGCGTCGGCCTGGCCGAGGTCGAAGAGGGAGTCGTGCTGGCCCTGGATGAGCAGCGCGGGGGCGTCCATCCGGCCCGCGACGCTGGCCGGGCTGGACCGCAGCAGCAGCGAGACCGCCGCGGGCGACGGCTGCCCGGCCTGGGCGATCTGCTGGTACATCGCGCAAATGCTGGGCAGGAACCGCCCGCACAGCACGTGCTGGCGCACCGCGGCCGCCGGACCGCCCGGGCCGGGCGCCGGACCGCCGGGGCCGGCCACCGGGCTGCCCCGGCCGGGCAGCGGGGTGCCCGGGCCGGGCACCGGGGTGCCGAATCCCGCCGAGCCCTGGGTGAACAGCAGCCCGGCCCATTGCCTGGCGAACACGCCGCTGGCCGGCCCGCCGGCCGGGCCGCCGCCCGCCGCGTTGGGGAACAGCGCGGTGGCCAGGTTGTTCCAGGCGCTCTGCGCCACCACGGCGTCGATGCGGTGGTCGTAGGCGGCGGCCAGCAGGGCCAGCCCGCCGCCGTAGGAGGCGCCGGCGATGCCGGCCCGCGGGTCGCCCGGCCGGTCCAGCAGCACCCGGGGCTGCCTGGCCAGCCAGCTCACCAGCTGGCTGGTGTCCCTGACCTCGTAGTCCGGCGAGTCCAGCCCGATCTGCCCGCCGCTGGCGCCGGTGCCGCGCGGGGACCAGGTGAGCACGGCGAACCCGGCCCGGGCCAGGTACCCGGCTTCCGGTGCGACCGCGGACCTGGTCTCCCCGAACCCCGGCGCGAGCAGGATCGCCGGGAGCCTGCCCTGGCCGGCCGGGGTGAAGAAGCTGGCGTCCAGCGTCACGTGCTGGTTGCCCCGCGGCCCGTCGAGCACGCCGATCCGCACGCCGCGGACGGTGACGCCGCCCGGCTGCCGCAGCACGGCGGCCAGCGTGATCGCGGCGGCCAGCAGCGCTGCCACGGCCGCGGCCGCGATCAGGTACCGCCGCCGCGCGCGCCACCACACATTCATGTGAGGGACGCTAGCAACGCGCGCGGCCAATCCCTGGCGGCTCTCAGCGGGGTCTCAGCGAAAATGGTGGCGGCGCTGCTGGAGCGGGGCGGGCTCAGTTGCGGCTGGCCGCCTCGGTGAGCGCCCTGGCGGTCAGCACCCGGGCCAGGTGCTCCCGGTAGGCGGCGCTGGCGCCGAGGTCGGCGACCGGGCTGGTGCCCTCGGCGGCGTGCGCCGCCGCGTCGGCAGGCCCGGCCCCCGCGGCCAGCGCCCGCTCCACCCCGGCCGCCCGTATCGGCACCGAGGCCATGTTCACCAGGCCCACCTGCCCGCCCTGCACGGCGACCCCCACGATCGCCCAGTCGATGGCGCGCTTGGTGAACTTCTGGAACGACCAGCCGCGCTGGGCTGGCTTGGGTATCCGGATCTCGGTGAGCAGTTCGCCGGGCTCCAGTGCGGTCTCGAACAGCCCGCTGAAGAACCCGGTGGCGGGGATCTCCCGGCTGCCCGACGGCCCGCGGGCGACCAGGGTCGCGTCCAGGGCCAGGGCCACCGCGGGCAGGTCGGAGGCGGCGTCGCCGTGCGCGATCGAGCCGCCGATGGTGCCCCGGTGCCGCACCTGCGGGTCCCCGACCCGGCCGGCGGCGTGCGCGAGCAGCGGCAGCTCGGCGGCCAGCAGCGCGGAGTGCTCCAGGTCGTGGTGCCGGGTCAGCGCCCCGATCGCGATGTGGCCGTCCTCGTCGCGGATGTAGGACAGTTCCGCGAGCCGGCCGATGTCGATGAGCACCTCGGGCACCGCGAACCGGAGCTTCATCAGCGGCAGCAGGGAGTGCCCGCCCGCCAGGTACTTGCCGTCGTCACCGGCTTCGGCGGCGAGGTCGAGTGCCTCGTCGACGGTGCCGGCCCGCCGGTAGGAGAACGGCGCCGGGATCATGACGCCTCCTTCGCTGGCTGGCCGGCCTTGGCCGCGGCGAGCACCGCGCGGACGATGTTGTGGTAGCCGGTGCACCGGCAGATGTTGCCCTCGAGGCCCGTCCGCACCTGCTCCTCGGTGGGATCGGGGTTCTCGGCGAGCAGCGATATCGCGGCCATCACCATGCCGGGGGTGCAGAACCCGCACTGCAGGCCGTGCTCGGCGTGGAAGGCCCGCTGCACCGCGTGCCACTGGCCGTCGCCATCGGCGAGCCCCTCGCAGGTGGTGACCTCGCGGCCGTCCGCCTGCGCGGCGAGCACCGTGCAGGATTTCACCGACTCCCCGTCCAGTAGCACGGTGCACGCGCCACAGGATGTCGTGTCGCAGCCGATGTTGGTAGCGGTCAAGCCGGCTACCTCGCGCACGAAGTGGGCGAGCAGCAGCCGGTCCTCCACTTCCGCCTCGACCCGTGTGCCATTGACGCTGATCGCCACCTTCACTGGCCGGCCCTCGCTTCGTTGATCGCGGCCCACACCCGCTCGGGTGTGGCCGGCATATCGATGTGACGGACGCCGAGGTGAGCCACGGCGTCGATGACGGCGTTGAGCACCGCCGGGGTTGATCCGATCGTTCCCGCCTCGCCGATGCCCTTGGCCCCCAGCGGGTTGATGGGGGTCGGGGTTTCGCTGGCAACCAGCTCGAACGAGGGCAGCTCTGGTGCGGTGATCGCCGCGTAATCCACCAGCGTGCTGGTCAGCGGGTTGCCGTCGGCGTCGTATCGCACCTCTTCCAGCAGCGCCTGCGCGGCACCCTGCGCGATGCCGCCGTGCCGCTGGCCTTCGGCGAGCACCGGGTTGAGGATCCGCCCGGCGTCGTCGACGGTGACGTGCCGCACCAGCCGCGCCTTCCCGGTCTCGGTGTCCACCTCGACCACGGCCACGTGCGCGCCGAACGGGAACGTCGGCGCGCTGGCGTTGAAGCGCGCGTCGGCGGCCAGGCCATCCGGCCCGGCCCGCTGCGCGATCTGCCCCCAGCCCAGCGCGGTCGCCGGGTCGCCGCGGACCTGCCAGGCGCCGCGGGCCGTGTCGAGTTCCAGGTCCGCCTCGGCCGCCTCGATCATCTCCGCGGCCAGGCGCCTGGCCTGATCCTTGACCTCACCCGCGGCCTGGACCACGGCGGTGCCGCCGAGCTGCAGCGACCGGGACCCGAAGGTGCCGATCGCCTCGGGGATCGCGTCGGTGTCGCCGTGGACCACGGTGACCTGGTCCATCGGGATGCCCAGCTCGTCCTCGACCAGCATCGCCCACGCGGTGTGGTGCCCCTGCCCGTGCGCGGAACTGCCGGTGAACACGGTCGCCGCGCCGGTGCCGTCGACCACCACCCGCGCCGTCTCCCCGCTCATGTCGCCGGCGGTGATCTCCACGTAGGCCGACAGCCCGATGCCGAGCTGGATCACGTCACCGCTCTCCCGGCGGCGCGCCTGCTCGGCCCGCAGCACGGGGTAGCCGGCCCCGGCCAGCACCCGGTCCAGTCCCGCCGCGTAGTCACCGGTGTCGTAGGTGGCCCCGGTCGGCGTGGTGAACGGGAACTTCTCCGGCGCCACCACGTTGATCCGGCGCACCTGCGCCGGGTCCATGCCGATCTCGGCGGCGAAGTCGTCGATGGCGCGCTCGATCGCGGCGGCCGCCTCGGGCCGGCCCGCGCCCCGGTAGGCGGCGATCGGCGTGGTGTTGGTCACCACGGCCCGGAACGACGCCCCGGCGTGCGCGAGGTCGTACACCCCGGCCGCCATGAGCACGGTGAGCTGCGCCAGGAACGCGCCGAGGCGGTTGAAGGCGCCGCAGTCCTGTATCACGTCGAGGCGGTAGGCGAGCACCCGGCCGTCCCGGGTTCCGCCGATCTTGTAGGTCTGCAGCTGGCCCCGGCCGTGGACCATGCCCACCATGTTCTCGCTGCGGGACTCGATCCAGCGGACCGCGTGCCCGGTGTGCTTGGCCGCCCAGGCGATGCAGATGGCGTCCCGGTCCACCGCGACCTTGGCGCCGAACCCGCCGCCCACGTCCGGGGTGATCACCCGCAGCACGGCCAGGTCGAGCCCGAGGGCCCCGGCGATGGCCCCGCGGGCGAGCTGCGCGTTCTGCGTGCTTGACCAGATCGTCAGCCGGTCGCCGGTCCAGGCCGCCGCCATCGCCCGCGGCTCCAGCGGCACCGGGGCGAGCCGCTGGTTCACGATGGTCCGCTCGAGCACCACGTCGCAGCCGTCGAAGCTGGCGTCGTCACACTCGCCGGCCGTCCCGGTGCCGGCCACGTTGCTGTCCGTGCCGGGGAACAGCAGCGTCTCGCCGGTCAGGGCGTCTTCCACACCGGGCACCGGCGGCAGCGGGTCGTAGTCCACGCTGACCAGTTCCGCCGCGTCCTCGCCCTGGTAGCGGCCCTCGGTCAGGACCAGGGCCACCGGCTCGCCGACGTAGCGCACCCGGTCGACGGCCAGCAGCGGCTCGGCGACGGGGTCGCCGTCCTCGGGCGGGGCCGGAAGATCCGCGGCCGTGAGCACCGTGACCACCCCGGGCAGTTCGGCGGCGGCGGCGGTGTCGATGCCGGTGATCAGTGCGTGCGCGATCGGGCTGCGCACGATGGTCACGTAGGCCGCGCCGGTCAGCTCGGGCAGGCGGAGGTCGTCGGTATAGACGCCGCCCCGGGTCAGCAGCCGCGGGTCCTCGGTGCGCAGCACCCGCGTGCCCATGATGCTCATCGGTTCTCCGTTACCTCGGGGCCAGTGTCAAAGCCTGCCACGATCTGGGCGTCTTCGCCGCACCGGCCCGCCCGTGGCCAGGGCGCCAGTTCGGCGAGGCCGGCCAGGACACCGTCGGCGGCGGCCAGGTCATCGTCGAGTGACCGGTCGGCGGTGGCCCGTTCCAGTACGGAGTCGGCCAGTTCGTAGGCCCGCCGCAGGCCGCCGCCGGCGTCCTGGCCGCGGTCCTGCATGCGCAGCGCCCTCGTCGCGGCGATCAGCTCGCAGGCCAGCACGGCACGGTAGGCCGCCACCGCGTCGCTGGTGGCGCGGGCCGACTGGGGGGCGAAGCCCGCGTGCTCCTCCACCCCGCGGGACAGTACCGCACCGCCCAGGGCGGCGGGCGCCGCGAAGCGGCGGATATCGGCGACCGCGGAGTGCGCCACGTACTCCAGGATCATCACGCCGGAGCTGGCCCGGTCGCGGGCGAGGAAGGCGTTCAGCCCGGTGAACGAGGGCTCCATCAGCGTGCCGAGCCGGGCCACCGACAGGGCCGCGGTCTGGAACAGCGCCGCGCGGACCGCGTCCAGGGCGAGGCCAAGGTAGGCGGCGTGGAAGTTCCCGTTGTGCCACGCCGCCTGTCCGGCCACGTCGATCAGCGGGTTCTCGGCGCTGCCGTTCAGCTCGGCGGCCAGCACCACCTCGGCCTGCTCGACCGAGTCCAGTGCCGGGCCGTGGACCTGGGGAAACGCCCGGTACCCGTACGGATCCTGCACCCGCGCGGCACGGAACCGGCCGGCCGCCAGCAGCGCCCGCATGCTGCCCGCCACCCGCTGCTGGCCGGGATGCGGCCGGGCCAGGTGCACCGCCTCGGCGTACGGCTCGACCGAGCCGTGCACCGCGAGCAGCGACAGCGCCGCCACCGGGGCGGCGCAGCGCAGCAGGCCGGCCAGGTCGTGGCAGGCCAGCGCGCCATCACCCAGGGTGGCCGCGCTGCTGTTGATGAACCCGAGTGCCTCGCTGGTCCTGATGGCGAACCGCGGCGGCGGCCCGCTGCCGCCCTGCCAGGCGCGCTCGCCGAGCAGGCACAGCCCGGTGGAGGCCAGCGCGGTGAGGTCCCCGGTGCCGATCGCCCCGTAGAGCGGCACCGGCGGGGTGAAGCCGCGGTTGATGGCGTCGGCCAGGACGGGCAGCAGCGCCGGGTCCACGCCCGAGCCGCCGGCGCCGAGCTGGTTGAGCCGCACCACGAGCATGGCCCGGGCCACCTCGGGCGCCAGCAGCGGCCCGGTGCCCGCGGCGTGGCTGCGCAGCAGCCGGATCCCGTGCTCGGCCCGGTCGCCCTCGCCAAGGTCCACCACGTGATTGGCGCCCACCCCGGTGTTCCGGCCGTACACCGGCTGCCGCGCGGCCAGTTCCTGCCCGGTCCGCCAGGCCGCCGCGGCCGCGGCCACGGCCCGCTCGCCGACCGCCACCTCCGCCTGCCGCCGGGCCACCGCCGCCACCGCGGCGCAGCCCAGCGACGCGCCGTCGATCACCACGACCGTGCCGGTCACAGCTCCCGCCGCCTCCCCCCGCGCATGCTCACGGGCGATTTTGCGTAACGATACGTCGGCGCTGGCCGGATGCCCGCAGGCAGGCCCGCCTCCACCGGGACTTTTCCGGCCGTCACGGTGGCGCTAACTTGTCCGGGTGAGTCGTGGGGCCCCGGGCCCGGAGGACCGGCACGCGCAGCACCCGGGCACCGACAGCGCCGGCGCGGCCGCCGGATGCGCCGAGGCGGTCGTCGATACCGCGCGCCCGGCCGCGCGGGCCGTGGCTGCCCTGGCCGGGCTGCGTGCGCCCGTGGTCTGGGTGCTGCTGGCCATCACGTTCTTCACCGCGATCTCCGGCAAGCCGGTGGACGGGTTGCTGATGCTCATCGTGGCGGCGGGGCTGGCCTGGGACGCGGGCCGCCGCGCGCTGCGCCATGCCGGACCCGGACGCCACCCGGACGACGGCACCCTGGAAGCCGAGGGAGCCACGGAAGCCGAGGGAGCCACGGAAACCGAGGGAGCCACGGAAGCCGGGGATGACGCGGTGGCCCGGCCGTCCCGCCTGTCCGGCGGCCGCCGGGCAGGCGGGAGCCGGCGGCTCCTGGCCGTGGCCGCGTTGCTGGTGTGCGGCGCCGCCTACGCCGGCCTGGTGGGCTCGTTCAGCCGCTACTCCTGGCCCGCGACGGCGGCCATCGTCGGGCTCGGCACGATCGTGGTGGTGACCGGCTGGCACGGCCCGCTCCGGGCCCGCCCGGCCGGCGGGCGGCCGCCGGTGGCCGGCACGCTCGCCTGGGCCGTGGTGCTCGTCGCGGGCTGCCTGTGGGAACTCGGCGCCCTGCTCCAGCAGCCGTCCCTCACCACGGACTCCTACGCCCACCCGACGATCAGCACCCTGACCGACCCGCTGCTGGCCGCCTCGCCCGGCCGCTCGGCACTCCTGCTCGGCTGGCTCGCCCTCGGCTGGTACCTGGTGGACCGATGATCTGGCACGAGGTGACGATTGCCGGGTACCTGGTGGTGGTGGCGGGCATCGTGCTGCTGCAGGTGCTGGCGACCAGGACCCGGGTGCCGGTGCCGTCCCTCGGGGACCTGTTCACCCGGGCCATGCGGAGCCGGACCGGGCGGGTGGGCGTGCTGGTCGCATGGGCCTGGATCGGCCTGCACTTCTTCGCCAGATAACGGTCCGCCAGATAACGGTCCGCCAGATAGCAGATGGGGCCCGTCACGGCGCTGTGGGGCCCCTTCACGTGGCTCCCCGCCGGCTTTCCGTACCACCCGCAGGGAGCCCTCCGCTACCTCATATCCCCGCTGGCGCGTGCCTCGTCCGCGGGGCCCTGTTGCGCCGCCACCAGCAGCGGCATGATCGAAATGACATCCTCGCGGCCGTGCTTCTGGCCCGCCTGGTAGGCCTCAGCCTCGCGGGCCACCCGTGCCGCCTCTGCGGTGGCGCGTGCCGCCGCCTCCTGCCAGTGCTTTACTTCCCGGCGCATGTCCGCCCGGCTCCGGGCGAGTTCCCGGCGCATCTCCGCCCGGGCCCTCGACCGGGCGGCCCGCCAGCCGATCGAGGCGCCGACGGCCACCCCGATCACCAGGGGGATGATCATTGGGCCACCTCGTTCGCGGCCGGCGCGGACCACTTTCCCGTGTTGGGGGTGATTCCGCAGGTGAAATGGCCGCTCTGGCCCTTGCATACTGCGTGATTGAGGATAATGCTGATCATTACCAGGTCTCCTTGGTCTGTTGGTGCAGTCGGGAGCTTGGTTTCCGCTGGGCTGGCGGGGTCCGACCGCTGGCCCAGCAGCATGTCCGGGGACGGAATGGTGGCCGCCCCGGCGACGCGGCTTCATCGCAGCTCGATCGGGCTTCCGGCGGGCCTCGCGCACGCTGGCGCGGTCCTGGCTCTGACGCAGTGGCAAGGACGGGGCCGATCCGCCGGGCCCTCGGGCCCTTCGGGGCAAAAAGCGGTGGCACTCTCCGCCTTTGCCCCCTGGCGTTCATGTGGCCCCCTGAACCTTGGCCGCATCTCCATTGAACGACAGCGCTCACCTGTATGCAATGCCAAAAATGCAAACTGCAGTGCAGATAGCCCTACCGGACTTCACGGAGGCCACTCCAGGCACTACGCTGCAGTGAAGTCACACCCACTCGGGGTCCCCAGCGACCGAGGGAAGGCCGGGCGCGTGCCTGAGCAGGGCGCTTCCATAGGTGGCCACAGGCTCGCAGCAGAGCTGCGGCGCCTGCGCGAGCTCACGGGCCTCACCGGCGAGGAGGTGTCCCAGCGCCTTGGCTGGTCGGGGTCCAAGCTGAGCCGCATTGAGCGGCACCGCATCGGGGTGAAGCAAGCCGACCTGCGCGAACTCCTGGCACTCTATGACGTGGACGAAGGTTATCGGGGTGAACTACTTGCCCTTGCCCGCGAGTCGCGGCAGAAGGGCCTGCCCCAGCAGGCCGCGGCCAGATTCCCCCAAGTCGCGACGTATGCCGAGGCCGAGGCCGAGGCCGAGTCGGTGTGGAATTGGGAACCGCAGGTTGTTCCCGGGCTCCTTCAGATCCCCGAATACGCCCGGGCCGTGGCGGAACTCTGGCCGGGCATGTTTCCTGGCCCCGCGACCGAGACCGACCGCCGGGTCGAGGCCAGGCTGCTGCGCCAGCAGGTCCTCACCAGGGACCCGCCCCTTCAGTTGTCTGTAGTAATGGACGAGTCTGTGCTTCGGCGCAGATTCGGTGACCGTACCGTTATGCGGCAGCAATTTGAGCATCTAGCGCGTGCTTCGGAACTGCCGAATGTCGAGATCAGGGTATTCCCCCTGGATAGAGATCACCCGCCACTGCCGATTGCGGCATTCTCCTACATGCGATTCCTGCCTATTCATGCTGTCCCGCGTAAAGACATGGTGTCCGTGGAGCATCTCGAAGGTGATTCCGACCTGGAAGACGAGGAGCAGACCTATAGATACCGGGTTGCATTCGAGTATCTCGTCAGATGGTCACTGGAGCCAGAACTGTCGCGTGCCCTCATGGCAGCGGCTGCTCGCGACGACTGGCAGTAGCCAGTGGCACGCGAATGGTCGATCAACCTGGCCCGGCAAGCGGGTCACAGTGGACCACCGGCACTCTTCAGGTCATCGATAAACGAACGCCATGCCGCCTGGTCGAGGAGCAGCACAGGACCCATGCCGCCGTCCTTGGTGTCCCGGACACCAATCATCTCGCCACGAAGTTCGGCGACCTCCACGCAGTTACCGTTCATGGAGCTCCACGAACTCTTCCGCCACGTGATGCCATCCTCGATGTCCCGGCCGGACTGGACGTGCTCCCCAAACGCCACAGAACTCGCCACCTCAGATAATGGTCGCCGCTGAACAGACCTGCCGCAGCGCACGGGTGGCCGGGCATCGCGAACTTTATACACCCACCCAGGGCAGCGCGGGCACGATTCTCCGGTTGCAGGCGCGTCACGATCATCTGTGTCGCGGCCCGGCTAATCGCCTTTCCGGCGCACACCGGCCGCAAGCAGGCAAAAAGCCGACGGCGGCCGTCGCGGGCCGCCGCCAGGCTGGTTGCTGCGCTGCTATGAGTTGGGGACAGCCATCTTGACGTTGGCGCCGGGGGCGGCGCCGAAGAAACGGTGGAGGCCCTGCTGGAGCAGCGACAGGTCGATGATCCGGGTGGCGGTCGCGGTGCTGCCGCTGGCGGTGGCGGTGACCGTCACCTGGTTGCCGTCCTTGATGGAGCCGATGCCGTCCCGCTGGGCGTTCACCATGGTGGAGCTGGTCACCTGGTAGCTGCGGCTGAAACCGTCGGCGCTGCGCAGCGTGATGGAGGTGCTGGACACGGCGGTGACCTTGCCGGTCTGGAACGTGACGGTCTGGTAGCCGCCACCGGACTTGGGCACCACGACGGTGCCGTGCACGGCGCCGAACAGCCCGCCGCCCAGCAGCCCGGGACCGCCGAAGGCGGGCCCGAACAGGAAGGGAGCGCGGTGCAGCATGCCCCGCGGGGCGCCATTGGCCGGCAGCGGGTGCAGCTTGCTCACCGACGGCGCGGGCGACGCGGTGGGAGTCGGGGTCGGCGAGGGCGAGCCGGTCGCGGCGACCGCGACCCCCGCCCCGGCGAGCACGCCCACCGTGACCACGCCGGCCAGCACCGCCACCCGGCGGGAGCCGGGCCAGGCGGCCCGCAGGCCGGTCTTGTCCGGTTGCGTGGGCTGATCGTGTTCTGGGCCTGCCGACATGGGCACCCAACTCCTTCAGGGCAGTCGCCGGTGCCCGCCCGGGCACTGTACGGGCAGGATTCCACGCCAAGTTGAGAGAAAGCTCAGCGGCAGCGCAAAGTTCTGCGTCAGGCCGGCCGGGCGGTTCTGACCTGGGTCAGGCCGCCCGCGACGTCTCCCGGCGGGTGGTCGCGCGCGAGGTCAGGATGCGCACCACCGTGCCGCCGATGCCGCCCACCGGCGCCCGCTTGACCATCTGCTCGGACGCCATCTTGCGAACCTCGGGCGAGGAGGTGATGGCGCGCCACGATGTCTTCAGCCGCTCCAGGCCGGCTTTCCCTTCGCGGGCCCCGACCAGGTAACCGGCCACGAACCCAATGATCGTCTCCATTGTCGCCTCACCCCACTGACGGGTACCTGAGCCGGTGCGTGGCTACGCACGGATGTTCCTCCGCCGGGGCACCGGGGCGCCCGGCGCAGCACGCCTCGTTACATCTCGCGGAGTTCGAGATAGCGCCTGATGTCGGGCAGCGACTGCACGATCAACGCCAGCACCGCCGCGATCAGTGCCGCCTTGATGAGGTTGCCGATCATCGTGTTCCCTCCTTCCCGTGCTCGCCGTCGTCTCCGTTTCCGCCTCCGCCGGGCGCGGTGACGGGCTCTATCTCGTCGGGGGCGAAGTAGAGGAACCTGCCGTGGTTGCGCTGCAGGTCGGCCAGGGGGTCACCGGCCGGGCTGACCGCGACGTGCACCTGGCCGTCCACGTCGTGCAGCACCGCCTCCACCAGGGCCTCGCGCCCGGTGAGAAAGATGTCCTGTGCGTCGGCGCGGCGGGCGCCCGGCCGCATCAGCACCCTGCTCCCCCTGGCGACCCGGATCCCGCCGACCAGGACGTGGTCGGTCTCCGGCGAGACAGACGTGTCGGCTCCCGGGTCCCACCAGGACTGGGCCGGCCGGTCCGCGGCCGGCCCGGTGCAGGAGGCCGGCTCGGTGCACGTGGGCGGCTCGGTGAACGTGGGCGGCTCGGTGCACGTGGGCGGCTCGGTGAACGTGGGTGGCTCGGTGAACGTGGGTGGCTCGGTGTCCGCCCTCCCCGGCCCGGGCGACAGGTAGCGGATGGCGCCGTGCATCCGCTCCAGCATCTCCGGGGGCAGGCCGTCCAGCCGGTCGAGCAGGTCGGCGGCGCGCGGGTCGGTGGCCCGCGCCTCCCGCCGCTCCGCCTCGGTCAGCGCGAGCGTGCGCAGGGTCAGGATCTCGTCGATCTCGGTGGCGTCGAAGAGGTCGCCGGCGCTCTCCGGTGCCACCTCGGGGTGGTCGTAGAGGATGACCGGCGAGGACAGCATCAGGTCACGGCACTCCGCCGGGCCGGCCTGCACCGGCCAGGTGCCGGTGTTCACGCACGCGGCCACCTCACCGGCGGCCCACTCCGGGGGATCGGTCATCGACAGGAACGTGCCGCCGCCGATGCCGACCAGCAGGTGCGCGGCGATCAATGCGTACCTCAGGCCGTCGTCCCTGGCGCGCAGCGGGGCCGGCGGCCGCGTCCGGTTGTCCACCCGCACCCGGAGCCGGAGGGCGCCGTAGGGCCCGGCGGTGCGCTCGGCGCGGGCCACGATGGCGCCGGCGAGCGCCTCGCAGCGGCGGAGCAGCCGGCCCGCCGGCTCCCCCTCCGGGCCGCCGAGCTCCTCGGCCTCCTGCGACCCGGCGATCTCGAAGGGCAGTTCCGTGCCCGCGCCGAGCAGGCCGGCGACCCGGCCGCGCAGGTGCAGCTCCCGCTCCACCGCCTCGTCCCACGAGCCATACTCGGTCCCGCCCGCCGACAGCGTCGCCACGTCGGTGGCCGCGCCGGTGCCCGGGTCGATCCGCTGTGCCGTGCGGCGCTGCAGGTGCAGGAAGCGCAGGCCGATGTCGAACTCGGCCTCGCCGGGGCACTCGACGAGGCACTCGGTCTGGCTGGCCGACGGCTCGTGCTCGTCGATGGCCCGGTAGGACGGCGGCATGAGCACACCGAACTGGAACCTGGTGCGGTTCTTCTGCGCGGACCGCCGGTACGGGTAGAGCAGGTAACCCTCGTAGAGCACGGCGTCCGCCACCTTGCGCGCGTGCTCCAGGTGCGCCGGGTCCACGGTCATGGCTGCTCCGGAGCGCCGGAGCCGGCCCGGGCCAGCAGCTCGGTGAGCGTCATGTCCCAGGTCGGCAGCGCATGCGCGGACTTGAAGCGCTGCAGGTCCGCCATGGTCTGCTTGCTCATCCTGATCCAGGCGCTGTTCGGGAAGTGGGCGTCGATGGCCTCGCGCCAGACCGAGACCGGCAGCCGGTAGGCCGCTTCTTTGCTCCACGGCACCTGCTGCACCTGGATGCGGCCGTCGATGACGGTGAACACGGTGCCGCTGAACAGCAGCAGCAGCGGGATCTCGCCCGCCTCCAGGCTGTCGAAGTACCGGGCGGAGCCCACCTCAAGGTCATAGGTGAACGCGATCGGCAGTTCGGTCTCGGTAGCGCCGGAAAAGCCGGGCACCATCGTCGCCACGGTGCTGAACTGCATGGGCTTCAACGTGTCGGCCCAGCGTCCGGTATCGCCGAAAAGGTCGTTCAGCCGTTCCGCTTCGGCGGCCGAGTAGCGGCGCCTGGCCGGCTCGATCCTGATCTGGCAGCGCAGCGCGATCGCGTCCACCCGCTGGCCGCTGGTCTCGCTGATCCGCAGCACCAGCGACAGGGACGGCACCACCGCGAACCGGTCGACGTTGGTCCCGATGCAGTCGAAGGCAAGCTCGGCCACGTCAGGACTCCTGTGCCAGTGCTGGCCCTGACCCCGCCACCCCGCGCTTTGCTGGTCCTGACCCCGCCGCCCCGCGCTCTGCTGGTCCTGACCCCGCCACCCCACCCAAGGGCCGGGCCCGGGAGCGTACCTGGCCGAGGAAGTCGGCGATGCTCTGCCGCGCTTGCTCCCCGCCGTCGAAGCCGCGCCAGTACAGCCGCATCCGGCCGGCCAGCTCGTAGCAGGCGTCGACCGGCACCAGGAAGTGCTCCACGCTTTCCTCGGTCCGGCAGATCAGCGCCGCCTCCACGTCCGGTGCCAGGGCCGCGAGCAGCGGGTGATCGGCGGCGAGCCGGTCCCAGGCCGCCAGGTCGAGGCGGCACTGCGTGGCGCCGGCCGGGCTCGGGTAGAAGCCGGTCACCTCACCAGCCGCCGAACCGCGCAGGAAGAACGCAAGCCCGACGGGGACCTCAAGCACGTCCCACTCGGCGCCCGTCATCGGGTGCGCCGGATCCGCGAGGTACCGGTCCGGTACCGAGCGGTACCGGCCGCCGCCCGCCTGCCCGTGGGTGAACAGCAGATAGCACGGGCGGCAGGCGCACATCAGGCTGGACCGCTCCAGGTCGGCGACATGCCCGTGCTCGGCGCCGATGCCGGCCGCGCAGAACTCGCACCTCTCCTCGTCCCGCGGGGCGGCCGCGGCATCCTGCGAGACGGCCCCGGCGCGGTCCCCCTCCGTGCCCACGCCGGGGCCCTCTGCCGGGGTGCCCGCCCGGGGCCCGGCCGGCCGGTCAGAGACGAACCTGCGCAGGCCCGCGGCCCCGCTCATGAGGGCACCGCCGCCGGGACCGCCACGCGGACGCCCTGGCTGTCAGCCAGCAACGGCAGCGGGTCGAGGTGGGCGGCCAGGCCGTCCAGCCCCGCGCCGGCCCGGCAGACGTCGTAACGGCTGCCGCACGGGCAGGTCAGCACCTCGCGGTCGAGCCGCCCCTCGCCGAGCGGGGAGCCGCAGGAGGCGCACTCGTCGCGGTAGGCGTACAGCGTGCCGCGGACCGCGCAGACCAGCACGGTGAGGCCGCCGGCGGCCGCGGTCACCGGCCGGGAACTGGGCGGGCCGATGTCCGGCAGCAGGACCCACTCGCCGCCACCGGCCCCGGCCGGCAGGCCGCCGCCGGGCACCTCGTCCGGACGGGGCCCGATCTGGAGCAGCGCGGGCCCGGGTGGAGCGGTCATCCCCTCCACGACCACCTCGCTCACCTCGGGTGCCGCGTCCCGCACGGCTCCCTCGATGGCCAGCCGGACGGTGACGGTCGAGGAGGGGCAGCCGTGGCAGGAGCCTTCGAGCCGGAGCCGGGCGACGCCGTCGGTCACCCCCAGGTACTGCACCCCGCCGGCGTGCGAGCCGAGGTAGGGGCGCACCTGGTCGAGCGCCCGCTGGATCCGGGCGTCCACATCAAGCGGGTGCAGGCCGTGCAGCAACAGCAGGCCCTCCACCAGGGGGTCGGCGGTGAGCCGGCCGGTGATGGCCCGGCCCGGCTCACCCTCCTCGGCCAGTGCCGCCATGATGGCGGCCAGGCCCTCTCCGTACATCCCGACCAGCAGGCGGACAAGCTCCTCGGCCGTCTCGGCGGCGGCGCCGCCGCGCGACCGCAGCGAAGCGAGCAGCTCCTCGATACGTGTTCCCGCCTGCGCGACGCTGGTCATCTGGCCTCCTCGGCAGTCGCGGCACCGCCGCCCCGCGGCACCGCACATCCCTCAGGTTGCCAGGGTGACCGTCAGCGGCGAGTGCACCTTCTCCAGCTTCTTCCCCTCGCCGAGGTACATGTGCACGCCACAGGGCAGGCACGGGTCGAAGCTGCGGACCGCCCGCATGATGTCGATGCCCTTGAACGTCTCCGGCGGGTTCTCCTCGAAGATCGGCGTGTTCTGCACCGCGTCCTCGTACGGCCCGGGCGTCCCGTAGACATCGCGGACGCTGGCGTTCCACGGGGTCGGCGGGTACGGGTGGTAGTTCGCGATCTTCCCGTCGCGGATCACCATGTGATGCGACAGCACGCCGCGGACCGCCTCGGTGAACCCGCAGCTGTTCGCCTCGTCGGGGACGCTGAACGGCTCCCAGGTCTTGGTGCGCCCGGCCCGGATCTCGGCCAGCGCCTTCTCGGTGAAGTACAGCGCGCACGCCGCCGCGTAGGCCTGGAAGTAGGTGCGGGCCCGGTCGCGCTCGATCGCGTTGGACAGCGGCGCCCCGTTCTTATCGGTGGGGATCTTCCACTCGAACGTGACCTCGGGCCTGCTGACCGTGCGCGGCAGGTTGATCAGCACGCTGTTCCCCGTGGACTTGACGTAGCCGAAGTCGACAAGCCTGCCGAGCGCCGTCGCCCAGAGCCGGGCGATGGGGCCGCCGCCGGTGTCGGCGGCGAGATGGTTCGTGCCGTCGAACCAGCGCGGTGACATCACCCAGCTGTACTTGCCGCCGAAGTCCCGCTTGGCCGGCTTGGGGATGGTGTGCTGGTTCCACGGGTGCCTGCGGTCCACCGGGTTGCCCAGCGGATCGCGGGTGACGAACATCTCCTGGTCTTCCCAGTCCTCGTAGTAAGAACTGCCGAGCAGGATGCGGATGCCGAGGTTGATCTCCACCAGGTCGTTGGTGAGCAGTTGCCCGTCCCTGATCACGCCGGGGCTGACGAACATCTTGCGGCCCCAGTCGGTCATGTGGTCGTACCGGAAGTCGCAGACCTCCGGGTCGTTGAGGCTGCCCCAGCAGACCATATCCGCGCGGCGCCGGCCGACCTCCTCATACCCGGGCAGCGCCTCGTAGAAGAAGTCGAACAGGTCGTCGTGCATCGGCACCACGCGCTTCATGAACTCCACGTAGCGCATGAGCCGGGTCAGGTAGTCGGTGAAGAGCTGGACGGTCGCGGTGGTCCCCACGCCCCCCGGGTACAGCGTGGAGGGATGCACGTGGCGCCCCTCCATCAGGCAGAACATCTCCCTGGTGGACCTGGAGACCTGCAGCGCCTCGCGGTAGAACTCACCTTCCAGCGGGTTCAGCGACCGCATGATGTCGCCGATGGTGCGGTAGCCGTGCTCGGCCGCGTGCGGCGCCTCGGTCCGGTTGGCCAGTTCCAGCACGCCCGGGTTGGTCTCGGAGACCATCCGCTCGCAGAAGTCCACCCCGACCAGGTTCTCCTGGAAGATGTTGTGGTCGAACATGTACTCCGCGGACTCGCCCAGGTTGATGATCCACTCACCGAGGTGCGGCGGGCGCACGCCGTAGGCCATGTTCTGGGTGTAGACCGAGCAGGTCGCGTGGTTGTCGCCGCAGATGCCGCAGATCCGGCTGGTGATGAAGTGCGCGTCCCTGGGGTCCTTGCCCTTCATGAAGATGCTGTATCCGCGGAAGATCGACGAGGTGCTGTGGCACTCGACGACCTTCTTCTGCTTGAAGTCAATCTTGGTGTAAATGCCGAGGCTGCCGACGATCCGGGTGATCGGATCCCAGGCCATCTCCACCAGGCCGGTGTCTTCGGCCGTCGTCATGGCACTCCCTTTCCCTCCCGGGCGGGAGCCAGCCAGGCACCCGCCCGTCCGAGTCAGTCGATCACCAGGTCTTCTTGAAGCCCGTCAGGAGCTCATCGCCCTTCTTGCGCCACTTGGGCTCCTCGTCGGCGGTTTTCGTGGTGAAGCCGCGGAGGGTGCGGATCACGGTGCCGTACATCGTGCTCGCCGTGGTGGAGACCTTCGATCCGGGTGGCTCGTCCATGAACGGCATGAACTTGTCCGGGAAGCCGGGCATGGTGCAGGCGATGCAGATGCCGCCCACGTTCGGGCAGCCGCCCACGCCGTTGATCCAGCCGCGCTTGGGCACGTTGCATTTGACCACCGGTCCCCAGCAGCCCAGCTTGACCAGGCACTTGGGCGAGCCGTACTCGCTGGCGAAGTCGCCCTGCTCGTAGTAGCCGGCCCGGTCGCAGCCCTCGTGGACGGTCGCGCCGAACAGCCAGGTGGGCCGCAGCGCCTCGTCCAGGGGGATCATCGGGGCCTGGCCCGCCACCTGGTAGAGCAGGTAGAGGATGGTCTCCGACAGGTTGTCCGGGTGAATGGGGCAGCCCGGCACGCAGACGATGGGCAGGCCCGCCTTGGACCGCCAGTCCCAGCCGAGGTAGTCGGGGACGCCCATCGCGCCGGTCGGGTTGCCCGCCATGGCGTGGATGCCGCCGTATGTGGCGCAGGTGCCGACCGCGAGGATGGCGGTGGCCTTGGGCGCCAGCCGGTCCAGCCACTCGTTGGTCGTCATCGGCTGCCCGGTCGCCGGGTTGTTCCCGAAGCCGCACCAGTAGCCCTCGTCCTTGATCGCCTCGTTCGGGATCGACCCCTCAACCACCAGCACGAACGGATCGAGCTCGCCGCGGTCGGCCTTGTGCCACCACTCGATGAACGTGTCCGCCCCGGTCTCCGGGCCGCATTCGTAGTCGATCAGCGGCCAGTGCACCGCGATCTTCGGCAGGCCCGGCAGGGCGCCGAGCACGATCTCCTCGATGCTCGGCTGGGTGGCCGCGGTCAGCGCGACCGAGTCCCCGTCACAGCCAAGCCCCCCGTTCATCCAGAGGATGTGCAGTACCGGCTCATCCCCGCTGCCTGCGCCTGGCCCCACTCCGCTCGACGTGGCTGTGGCCATCCGCGCCACCTCCTGACTTCCGATTCGGCGTTCGTGATGCGCGGACGGTCGTCATGCTAGACCTGGCTGGACCTGCCTACAAGACCAAGCGGGCAGTTGACCGGACAGAAATGTCCGGATCCACGTCACCGGCCAGCTACGGCGCGCCGTGAAACGGTCGCGACCCGCCATGCGAAGATGTCCATGAGGCCGGCCATCTCGCCAGTCAGCACTGGCTTGAGCAGGCGGGATGGATTAACCTGGCGTGACGCCTTTCAGACCGCCCGCGGCACGAGGGAGCGCTAAGGAGACGTACGGTGACCGAGATGATGCCGGGTCCGGGCGTGGACCCGATCCAGGTCACACCGGTCGTCGTGCTGGTGCAGATGTTCCCTGCGCGGCCGTCCTCGATACCGGACATCCGCGACTTCGTGCGGCGCTGCCTCGCCGAGTCCCCGCTCAACGAGGAAGGCACCCGTGCGGTCGGTGACACCGTGTTCCGCGCCCTGCTGGACGCCGCCGGGCCGACCGGGTCGATTCAGGTGGCGTTCCGCATCTTCCCCGAGCACGTCGAGGTGGACGTGCTGCACTCCGACAACCAGATCCAGCCGCTGAAAGCGCCGGACGGGTCACAGAGCGGCCAGCCCGCCCGGGCGGACCGCACCGTGACCACGACGGCCGCCCCGATGGCCGGCCCCGCCGAGGCGGACACTTCTGTCGCGGGTGCGGCGGCCGGGGCTCCGGACGAGTTCGCGGGCGCCCTGCCGGAGACGCTGGAACACCCCGACACGTTCGCGGACTGGATGTCCACCGCGCTCCGCCGCGAGGGCCTCACCCAGGAGGCCGCCGCCCGGATGCTCGGCGTGTCCGTGAAGACGGTGAGCCGCTGGGTCGGCGGCGCCACCGAGCCGCGCATGCGCGACCTGCGGCGAATCCAGGAAGTGTTCGGCGAAGTACCGATTTCATAGCGTTCGCGCGGGGCACCCTCGGGCGCCCCGCACCCGGCCGTCAGCCCGGTGGTTACCAGGAACCAAACTACAGTGGAACCAGCGATCAGCCAGACTTGTCTGTCCAGTTCACTGGACGTCCCCCCAGAAGTGTCCTAGCGTGCTTCCATGGCGGTACTTGCGGGTCGCCACCAACTCGGCCCGGACCGGGGCCGGATTCTGCTGCGCACTTTCCGTGACGGGCTGGCTGCGCAAGCGGGTCACGACCTCACCATCGAGGCCACCCGCTGGTCCGGAGTTCTCGAGGTGAACGGGGACCTCAACCCGGCCGCCCTCGATATCCGCATCGACATGGGCGCGCTGGTGGTGCGCGAGGGAACGGGCGGCGTCAAGCCACTGACCGACCGGGACCGTCGCGAGATCGCCGTCACGGCGCGCAAGGTGCTGGCCTCCGACCGCTACCCGGAAGCTGTCTTCGCCGCGGCTGGCTTCGAGCCCGCGGCCGGTGGGGGCGGCGAAATCAGCGGCACGCTGACCATCCGCGGCCAGCCACGGCCGGCCCGGGTACAGGTCAGCCAGGCCGGCACCGACCGCTACCACGCGGCGGCGAAAGTCATACAGTCCGACTACGGGATCAAGCCATATACCGCGTTCCTCGGCGCCCTGCGCGTCCGTGACGCCGTCGATATAGCGGTCGACCTTGATCTTTCAGACGCGGTAGCCGATTCGGGGGCGGGGTCATGACCAGCGGCTACGACAAGCAGACGGCGGCCAGGCTGGCCGCTGCCGGCGACGACGCGCTGCGCGCGTTCGCCCGGCGGGGCGAGCCCATGGGCGCCCTGGCCGAGCAGGCCGACGCGGTGGCGTCGGCGTGCCACGCCATGGCGGTGCGGTTCCACCAGGGCGGCAAGCTGGTGGTGTTCGGCACCGGCGCGGCCAGCACCGACGCGCAGCACGTCGCGGTGGAGTTCGTGCACCCGGTCATCGTCGGCAAGCGCGCGCTGCCGGCCATCTCGCTGACCACCGACGTGGCCACGGTGACCGGGATCGCCGAGCGCGAGGGCATGGACGCGATCTTCTCCCACCAGTTGCGCTACCTCGCCACGCCCGGTGACATCGCGCTCGGCATCTGTGCCACCGGGCACTGCGGCAGCGTGGTCGCCGGGCTGGCCACGGCCGGGGAACTCGGCCTGCTGACGATCGCGCTCACCGGCCGGGAGGGCCGGGCGGTGGCCGACGGCCCGGCCGCCGACCACGTGCTGCTGGCGGACTCCGACGATCCCCGGGTGGTCAAGGAGATGCACGTGACCATGTACCACCTGCTGTGGGAACTGGTGCACGTGTTCCTCGAGCAGCCCGGCACCCTGAGTCCGGGGGTGTTCGCGTGACCAGGCAGCGCGAGAGGGTAGTGCTATGACTACTCACAGTGGCCAGCAAGCCCGGCGGGGCCAAGGCCCCGTGACGGAGGAACGGGGCCTTGGCCCATCGGCGGGGTCCGGGGGGTCGTCCCCCCGGGCCAGCACCGCCCCGGAATGCCATGACGACGTCTGCATCACCTGCTCCGACACCGCCGTGGAGGTCACCGTGCTGCGGCTGCTCGATGACGGGCTGGCCGTGGTGGACGGCGGCCAGGGCGAGGAGGAGGTCAGCGTCGCGCTGGTCGAGGCCCGGGCCGGCGACACCGTCCTGGTGCACGCCAGGGAAGCCATCGCGATCGTGGGGAGGTGACGCCGCGGTGTCACACGATGTTGAGAACGGCATGAGCGCGATGGAGGCGCTCTACCCGTTCCTGTACTCAGACGCCGCGGACCTGGCCGACCTGATGGCCGAGGTGCGCGAGTCGACGCTGGCGAAGACCAGGGAGATCGCCGAGCTGCGCAACGTCGTGGCCGCCCGGGAGGCGACCCGCTTGGCCAACTGTGCCGAGGACATGGCCGCCCGGTTCGCCGCGGGCGGGCGCCTGTTCGCGTTCGGCAACGGCGGCAGCGCCACCGACGCCCAGGAGATCGCCACGCTGTTCCTCAGCCCGGCCAGCGACGCCCCCTCGCTGCCTGCCTTCGGGCTGGCCAACGACACCTCCGTGGTCACCGCGCTGTGCAACGACGTGGGCGTCGACGTTGTGTTCGCCCGGCAGCTCGCGGCGTTCGGCCGGCGGGAGGACATCGCGGTCGGGCTGTCCACGAGCGGCAACTCGGAGAACCTGATCCGCGCGTTCGCCGAGGCCAGCCGGCACGGGATGCTGACCGTCGGGCTGGCCGGCTACGAGGGCGGCGCCATGGCCGAGCTGGACAGCATCGACTACCTGTTCGTCGCGCCGTCCACCTCGGTGCACCGGATCCAGGAAGCCCAGACCACCATCTACCACGTGCTCTGGGAACTCACCCTCGCCGCGCTGGCCCCGCGCCGGGCCGGCACATGACCGGGCCGGGGGGAGCCATAACCGGGCCGGGGCGCATATGACCGACCGGGGAAGCGAGATGGCGGGCCGGATGCTGATCGCCGGCATCGGCAACATCTTCCTCGGTGACGACGGGTTCGGCCCCGAGGTCGCCAGGCGGCTCGCCACCGAGAGCCTGCCCGGCTGGGCCCGGGTCGCCGACTACGGGATCAGCGGCATGCACCTCGCCTACGACCTCGCCAATGGTTACGAGACGGCCATTCTCATTGACGCAGCCCCGCGAGGGGGCGAGCCTGGCTCTGTGACCGTGCTCGACGTAGCAGCGGAACACCGGCGGGACCTGGCCGCGGCCGCGGGCCCGGCCGGCGCGAGCCGGCTGTTCGACGCGCACGGCATGCAGCCCGACGTGGTCCTCGGGGTGCTGGACATGCTCGGCGGGGGGAGCCCGGCCCCGGCGCGCATCCTGGTGGTGGGCTGCGAGCCCGCCAGCGTCGACTACGGGATGGAGCTGAGCGAGCCGGTCGCGGGCGCGGTGGACGAGGCGGTCCGGGTGGTCCTTGGCCTGGTCGCCGAGGCCGGCCGCGGCCGCCACGACGCCGGCGCCGGCGCGGCCGCGGGCCACGGCACCGCCGAGGACGGCGGCGCCGCCCCAACCCCCGGGGCCGGGAGCCCCGTAGTCCCCGAGACCACTGGTTAAGGAGTGTCACATGTGCCTTGGCATTCCCGGTGAGGTGATCGAGTTCCTTCCGGAACAGCCTGACCTGGCACGCGTGGACGTCAGCGGGGTGCGCCGGGTCGTCAACGTCGGCCTGCTCTCCGACGAGCCGCCGGAGCCGGGCGAGTGGGTGCTGATCCACGTCGGCTTCGCCCTGTCCAAGATCGACGAGGCCGAGGCCGCCGCCGCCCTGGAGTTCCTGGAGGGGATCGGCCAGGCCTACGAGGACGAACTCGCCGCGCTGCGGGACTCCCAGATCGACTAGGAGCTGGTGACATGCGTTTCGTCGACGAGTTCCGCGACGCGGAGAAGGCGCACGCACTGGCCGCGCGCATCGCGGCGCTGTGCGAGCCCGGGCGCCAGTACAAGCTGATGGAGGTGTGCGGCGGGCATACGCACACCATCTACAAACACGGCCTCGAGGACTACCTGCCGGAGTGCGTCACCCTGGTGCACGGCCCGGGCTGCCCGGTGTGCGTGATCCCGATGGGCCGCGTGGACGACGCCATCCACCTGGCCTCACAACCGGACGTGATCATGACCTCGTTCGGGGACATGATGCGGGTCCCGGGCAGCAACGGGGCGTTCTTCGACGCCAACGCGCGCGGCACCCACATCAAGATGGTCTACTCGCCGCTGGACTCGCTGAAGATCGCCAAGGCCAACCCGGACAAGCGGGTCGTGTTCATGGCGATCGGGTTCGAGACCACCGCCCCGTCCACCGCGATGACCGTGCTCCGGGCCCGGGCACAAGGGCTCGGGAACTTCTCGGTGTTCTGCAACCACGTCACGATCATCCCCGCCATCAAGGCCATCCTGGACTCCCCCGACCTGCGGCTCGACGGCTTCGTCGGGCCGGGCCACGTGTCCACGGTGATCGGCTGCCGGCCGTACGAGTTCATCGCGAAAAGCTACGGCAAGCCGGTCGTGGTGGCCGGCTTCGAGCCGCTGGACATCCTGCAGTCCATCTACATGCTGATGGTGCAACTGCATGAGGGCCGCAGCGAGGTGGAGAACCAGTACTCGCGGGTGGTGCCCTGGGACGGCAACCCGGTGGCGCTCAAGGCCATCGGCGAGACCATGGAACTGCGGCCCTACTTCGAATGGCGCGGGCTCGGCTTCATCTCCCACTCGGCGCTGAAGATGCGCGGGGCCTACGCGGACTTCGACGCCGAGCTGCTGTTCGACGTGCCCGGGGTGCGGGTCGCCGATCCCAAGGCGTGCCAGTGCGGCGAGGTGCTCAAGGGCGTGCTCAAGCCGTGGGAGTGCAAGGTGTTCGGCACCGCCTGCACCCCGGAGACCCCCATCGGCACCTGCATGGTGTCGCCGGAAGGCGCCTGCGCCGCGTACTACAACTACGGCCGGCTGAACCGGCAGCGGGTGCCCGAGGCGATCTCGATAGAGCCGAGCAGGCCATGACGGACCACCGGGTGCTGCCCGCGTCCGGCCGCGAGCAGCAGGTGCTCGACCGGATCGAGCGGGCCCGGCGGCGGCGGCCCAAGCTCAGGGAAGAACGCATCACGATGTCGCACGGGGCCGGCGGCAAGGCGACGCACACCCTGATCGAGGCCATCTTCCTCGACGCGTTCCGCAACCCGCTGCTCGAGCCGCTGGAGGACGCCGCCCGGCTCCCGATGAAGGGGGATGGGGAGGCGCGTGGGACGACGGTGGCGCTGACCACCGACTCCTTCGTGGTGTCGCCGCTGTTCTTCCCCGGCGGCAACATCGGCGACCTGGCGGTCAACGGCACGGTCAACGACCTCGCGGTGGCGGGCGCCACCCCGCTGTACCTGTCGGCCGGCTTCATCCTCGAAGAGGGCTTCCCAGTCGCCGACCTGACCCGCATCGCCGGGTCCATGCGGGACGCGGCCGCCGCGGCCGGGGTCGCCGTGGTCACCGGGGACACGAAGGTGGTGGAAAGGGGCAAGGCCGACGGCTGCTACATCAACACCGCGGGCATCGGCACCGTCGCGGCGGGCGTGGACCTGGGCGTGGCCAACGCCAAGGCGGGGGACAAGATCCTCGTCTCCGGGCCGATCGGCGACCACGGCGTGACCATCATGCTGGCCCGGGGCGAACTGGACATCGAGGCGGACGTGGAGTCCGACACCGCGCCGCTGGCGGGCCTGGTGGCCGGGCTGCTCGCCGCTGTGCCTGGGGTCCGCGCGCTGCGCGACGCGACCCGGGGCGGCGTCGCGACCATCCTCAACGAGATCGCCAAGGCGGCGGACGTCGGCGTGCTGGTCACCGAGGACGCCATCCCCGTGCGCGACCAGGTCCGCGGCGCGGCGGAACTGCTCGGCATCGACCCCCTCTACGTGGCCTGCGAAGGCCGCCTGGTCGCCGTGGTGGACGGCGCCCGGGCGGAGGAGGCCCTCGCCGTCCTGCGCGCCCACCCGCTCGGCGCACAGGCGGCGATCATCGGCGAGGTGACCGCCGAACCGGTCGGACTGGTCACGATCAAGACCACGTTCGGCGGCACCCGGATCGTCGACCTGCTGGTCGGCGACCCGCTGCCGCGCATCTGCTGACCGCGCCGGGAGGCCGCGTGCACGAACTGGCGATCGCCGAGAGCGTGGTCGACACGGTGACGCAGCGGCTGCCCGGTGCCAGGATCACCCGGGTGCACCTGGAGGTCGGCGCGCTGTCGGGCGTGGTGGCCGACTCGATCAGGTTCTGCTTCGACCTCGCCACCGAGGGCACCGGCCTGGAAGGAGCCACGCTGGACATCACCGAACCCCCCGCGCGGTGCCGGTGCCGCAGTTGCGGCGCCGAGTTCCAGCCGGACTCACCGATCGTGCTGTGCCCCTGCGGCAGCGCGGACGTGGCGGTACTCGGCGGCGAGGAACTCAAGATCCTCTCGGTCCAGGTGGCGTGAGATGTGCGCGACCTGCGGCTGCGCTGGTGACGAGCTGACCGGGCACGTCCACGACGACGGCACCTGGCACGAGCACGGCGCGCGCCAGCACGACGGCCACCACGACGGCGGGCACCACGGCAGCGGGCCCGGCCCGGGCCGGACGGTCACGCTGGCCGAGAAGGTGCTGGCCCGCAACGACGCGCTGGCCGGGCAGAACCGGGACTGGCTGGTCGCGCGGGGCGTCCTCGCGCTCAACCTGATGAGCTCGCCCGGTGCCGGCAAGACCACGCTGCTCGAGCGCACCGCCGCCGGCCTGGCCGCCGAACTCGTCATCGGGGTCATCGAGGGGGACCAGGAGACCGAACTGGACTCCCGCCGGATGCGCGCGGCCGGCTGCCGGGTGGTGCAGGTGAACACCGGGACCGGCTGCCATCTCGACGCCGCGATGGTGCGCGGCGCGCTGGCGAAGCTCGACCCGCCCCGCGGCTCGGTGGTGGTGATCGAGAACGTGGGGAACCTGGTCTGCCCGGCCCTGTTCGACCTGGGTGAGGCACACCGGGTAGTGCTCGCCTCGGTCACCGAGGGGGCCGACAAGCCGGTCAAGTACCCGCACATGTTCCGCACCGCCGACCTGGTCCTGGTCAGCAAGACCGACCTGCTGCCCTACCTGGATTTCGACCTCGCCCGGTGCACGGCCGACCTGGGCATGGTCAGCCCCGGCGCCACGGTGCTGCCGGTCTCCGCGCGGGCCGGGGACGGCATCGCCGCCTGGTACGACTGGCTGCGCCAGCGGCTCCCGGCACGGGCCCCGGGGCTAACCTCGGGCATGTGACTGCCTGGGAAGAAGTGGCACCTGGCGTCTTCCGGCGCCGCTACCAGCCCCATGACGTGAGCGTCTGCGTGGTGCGCGGCGAGCACGGGCTGCTCGTCTGCGACACCCGCTCCTCGCACCGCCAGGCCGACGAGATCCGCGCCGATCTGCGGGAACTTGGCACGCAGCCGGTCCGCTGGGTGGTCAACACCCACGCGCACTTCGACCACACCTTCGGCAACGCCCGGTTCGGCCCGGACAGTGACCTGGGCGTGCCGATCTACGGGCACGAACTGGTGCCCGCGCACCTCGACGCCTACGAACGGCCGATGCTCGCCAGACTGATCGCGGCCGGCGAGGAAGCGGCCGACGAGTGGCGCGAGATCGTCATCACCCCGCCCACGGTGCTGGTCGGCGAGGAGATGACGCTCGATCTGGGCGGCACCGGTGCCGAGTTGCTGCACCTGGGCCGCGGCCACACCGACAACGACCTGCTGGTGCATCTGCCGGCCAGCAGCGTGTGGCTCGTCGGCGACCTGGTCGAGGAATCCGGGCCGCCGGTGTACGGGTCCGGCAGCTTCCCGCTGGACTGGCCGGCCACCATTGGCCGGCTCCGGGCGGCGCTGCGCGAGGGAGACGTCCTGGTGCCCGGGCACGGGGCGGTGGTCGACGCCGCGTTCCTGGCCGCACAGCACGAGCAGCTTGCCGCCGCGGCGGCGCTCGTCGTCGAACTGCACGCGGCCGGCGTGCCCGCCGAGCGCGCGGAGGCCGAGGCCGGCGACCGCTGGCCGTTCCCGGAAGGGCTCCCCGGCGCGGGCCTGGCCGCCGCGGCGAGAGACGGCTACACCCAGCTGGCTGGCTAGCCCGCGCGGTCTCGCGCCCCGGCGACCACCGCCTGGCCGAGGCTGATGCCGCCGTCGTTGCAGGGCACCCGGGAATGCAGCAGCACCCGGAAGCCGCGCGCCTCCAGCCGCGCCGCGGCCCGCTCGGTTACCAGCAGGTTCTGGAACACCCCGCCGGACAGCGCCACCGTGTCCAGCCCGTGCCGCTCCCGCGCCAGCAGGCAGCCCTCCTCGATCAGCGCGGCGATCCCGTTGTGGAACCTGGCCGCGATCAGCGGAGCGGGCGTCCCCTCCGTCAGCTCGCCGGTGACCGCTCGCACCAGATCGGCGGTTTCGATGCAAAACGGCCCCTGCCCCGTGATCGCCGCCCGGTACGTGCCCGTCTCGCCGGGGTCGGCCAGTTGCTCGAGTTCCACGGCGGCCTGGCCCTCGTAGTTGATCGTGTCCCGGACCGACAGCAGCGCCGCGACCGCGTCGAACAGCCGCCCGGCGCTCGAGGAGACCGGAGCGTTGACGCCCCGCTCGGCCATGGACGTGACCGCCGCCCAGTTCCGCTCGTTGCGCTTGATCACATCCAGCCCGGGCGGTGGCCCGCCGGGGAAGGCGGCGCGCAGGTAGGCGGCGGTCATCCGCCACGGCTGCCGGATCGCGGCGGCACCGCCGGGCATCGGCACCGGCGCGAGGTGCCCGGCCCGTTCGAAGCCGGCCAGGTCCGCGACGAGGAACTCACCGCCCCACAGGGTGCCGTCGGTGCCGTACCCGGTGCCGTCGAAGGCCACCCCGATGACCGGGCCGTCGTGGCCGTTGTCGGCCAGGCAGGACGCGATGTGCGCGTGATGGTGCTGCACGCCGCAGGAGTCCAGGTCCGCCTCAAGCGCGTACTTGGTGGACAGGTACTCCGGGTGCAGGTCGTAGGCGACCACCTCCGGCTCGATGCCGAACAGCCGGCCGAAGTGCTCGATCCCCTCGGTGAACGAGCGCAGCGTCGCCACGTTCTCCAGGTCCCCGATGTGGTGCGACACGAACGCACGGTCACCGGACGCCAGGCAGAACGTGTTCTTCAGCTCGGCACCGCAGGCCAGCACCGGGCGGCGGAACCGGGCGGCCACGATGACCGGCTCGGGGACGTAGCCGCGGGAGCGCCGGATCAGCATCTCCCGGCCGCGCACTGCTAGCCCCGACCCCGCCACCCCGCGCTCCGCTAGCCCTGACCCCGCCACCCCGCGCTCTGCTAGCCCCGACCCCGCCACCCCACCCCATACCCGCACCACCGAGTCGTCGGTCCTGATGTGGATGGCCCGGTCGTGGGTGAGGAACGCGTCCGCGATCCCCTCCAGTTGCGCGAAGGCGTCCTCGTCGCGGTAGGCGATCGGCTCGTCCGACATGTTGCCGCTGGTCAGCACGATCGGACGGCCGGCCGCTTCGAGCAGCAGGTGGTGCAGCGGGGTGTACGGCAGCATCACCCCGAGCCGCCGGTTGCCCGGCGCGACCGGGGCGGCCACCGTGCCGGGCCGCCGTGGCAGCAGCACGATCGGCCGCCGCGCGCTGGTCAGCAGCGCGGCCGCGGTCTCGTCCACCTCGCACAACTGCCGCGCGGCCGCCAGGCTGGCCGCCATCACGGCGAACGGCTTGTCCTCCCGGTGCTTGCGGGCCCGCAGCGCCGTGGCGGCCGCCTCGCTGGCGGCGTCCACCGCCAGGTGGTACCCGCCGAGCCCCTTCACCGCCAGCACCTGGCCGTCCCGCAGCAGCGCGGCGGCCGCCGCCAGCGGGTCACCGGCCGCCCGCGGGCCGCTCGCCGCCAGCGGGCGCCCGCCGCGGCCGCGCAGGCTCAGCCGGGGCCCGCAGGCGGGGCAGCAGACCGGCTGCGCGTGGAACCTGCGGTCCGCCGGGTCGTGGTACTCCGCCGCGCACGGCTCGCACATGGCGAACGGGGCCATGGTGGTGTTCGGCCGGTCGTAGGGCACGTCCGCGACGATGGTGAACCTCGGCCCGCAGTTGGTGCAGTTGATGAACGGGTAGCGGTACCGCCGGTCCGCGGGATCGCGGAGTTCGGCCAGGCAGTCGGCGCACATGGCGCTGTCGGCCGCCACCAGGGCGGTGCGCTGGGCACCCCGTGCGCTCGGGGCGATCGTGAACCCCGCGCTGCCGTATGTCCGCATATCAGTCGCCACGACCTGGTCGATCCTGGCCAGCGGCGGGGCGTCACGTTCCACCGCGGTCAGGAACTCCGCGACAGCGGCGGGGGCGCCTTCGACCTCGGCAAATACGCCGCCGGAGTCGTTGCCGACGAAACCGGACAGGCCGAGCCGCGCCGCCAGCGAGTAGACGAACGGGCGGAAACCGACCCCCTGGACCGTCCCGGTGACCCGAACCGAGACCCGGGTTACGTCGCTGCTCACCGTCCCAGTGTGGCGCGGGTGTGCTCTAAGCTCCCAGACGATGACCACACGAGCCGCGGTCGGCTATGAGCTGCGCGAGCGGGGCGGCCTGCGGGTGCTGGCCTGGCCGGCCCTGGACGCCTACCCCGTCGACGCGCTGGTCACCACCCGCCACGGGGGCGTCTCCTCGGGCGACTACGCCACGCTGAACCTGAGCTTCGGCGTGGGCGACCGGCCGCGGGACGTGCTGGAGAACCGCCGCAGGGCCGCCGCGGCGCTGGGCGCCGACCTGGCCGACTTCGTCTTCGGCAGCCAGGTGCACGGCGCCGTCGCGCGGGTGGTGACCCGCGCGGACCGTGGCCGCGGCGCCGCCGTGGCCGATGCGGGGGTCGGCGAGGCCGATGCCCTGGTCACCAGCGACCCCGGCACGGTCCTGGGGGCGGTGGTCGCCGACTGCGTGCCGATCCTGCTCTACGACCCCGGCGCGCACGTGGTCGCGTGCGTGCACGCGGGCTGGCGGGGCACGGTGGCCGGGGTGACCGGCGCCGCGCTGGCCGCGATGGCGGCCCTCGGCACCCGGCCCGCCGACGTCATCGCCGGCATCGGGCCCGCGATCGGCCCGGACCGCTACCAGGTGGGCGAGGAGGTCGCGGCGGCGGTGCGGGAGTGTTTCGGCGCGCGCGCCACCCAGGTCATCCGGCCCGACGGCACCGGCAGGTGGCGGTGCGACCTGTGGTCGGCCAACCGCCTGCTGCTCCGCGAGGCGGGCGTGGCCGACGGCAACATCCACGTGGCCGATGTGCCGACCGGCACGGACTTTTTCAGCAACCGCACGGCCCGCCCGTGTGGCCGGTTCGGGGTGCTCGCGCGGCTGCGCCCGCGGGACGGGGGCGCGCGCTGATGGCGGCGGAGCGGCCCGCCCTGTCCTGGTCGGACCTGCGCGGCGCCAGGGCCGGGGTGTGGGGGCTCGGCGTCGAGGGCCTGGCCAACCTGCGCAAGCTGGCGACTCTCGGCGCGGACCCGGTGCTGGTGGACGACCGCCCGGCCGGCCCGGGACCGGACGGCCGCCCGGTCCTGGCCACCGCCGAAGGCGGGCTGGCGGCGCTGTGCGGCTGCGACGTGGTGATCAAGTCACCCGGCATCAGCCGCTACCGTCCCGAGGTGGCCGAACTGGCCGGGCGGGGCATCCCGGTGGCCGGGGGCCTCGGCCTGTGGCTGGCCGAGGCGGACCGCGGCCGGGTCGCCTGCATCACCGGGACCAAGGGCAAGAGCAGCACCACGGCGATCGCCGGGCACCTACTGCGCCGGTGGGGCTACCCGTGCGTGGTCGGCGGCAACATCGGCCAGCCGCCGTGGGACCCTTCGCTCGGTGAGGGCGCCCGGTACTGGGTCATCGAGACGTCCAGCTACCAGGCCACCGACCTGGCCTTCTCGCCCGCCGTGGTCGCGGTGACCTCGCTGCATCCCGATCACCTGACCTGGCACGGCGACGTGGAGACGTACTACCGGGACAAGCTGTCGGCGTGCTCGCAGTCCGGCGCGGACCTCACCGTCGCGAACGGGGACAGCCCGGAACTGGCGCAGCGCGCCGCGCTGCTCGGCCCCCGGGTGGAGTGGGTCCGGGCCGGCGACGACCCGGGCGCTGGCTGGATGGTCCCGCTCGGCCTGCTCGGCGCGCACAGCCGGCGCAACGCCCTGATCGCGCGCGCCTGCCTGCGGGCGCTCGGCATTCCCGAGGCCGGTGACGAGGACGCGCTGGCCCGGGCCGCGGCGGGCTTCGTGCCGCTGGCGCACCGGCTCCAGGCGATCGGCGAGGTCGGCGGGGTGACGTTCGTGGACGACAGCCTGTCCACCAACGTGCTGCCCACCCTGGCCGCGCTGGACGCCTTCCCCGGCCGGCGCGTCGCGCTGATCGTCGGAGGCCATGACCGCGGCATCGACTACGCGCCGCTCGCCGCGGGGCTGGCCGCCCGGGACATGCCGACCCTGGTGCTTGCCGTGCCGGACAGCGGGCCCCGGATCCAGGCGGCCATCGAGGCGGCCGGGCCGGCCAAGGCAGACGTGGTGGCGTGCGACGACCTCGGCGCGGCGGTGGAGCGCGGGTTCGGCTGGGCCCGCCCGGACGGGGTTGTGCTGCTGTCGCCCGCCGCGCCCAGCTTCGGCGCGTTCCGCGACTACGCCGAGCGCGGCGCGGCCTTCGCCCGCGCCATGCGCGCCTGCCAGGGTTAGGCATTTGTCGTCGTTGTCACAACGACGACATTCTTGTGTCGTGGTTGCCACAACGACGACATTCAGGGCTGGAAGGCGGGAGCTTTGAGCGGCGGGGAGCTTTCCGGGGCGCTGTTGCGGGAGTTCGCTTCCGTGGTCGGCGAGGCGCATGTGCTGATCGGGGACGCGACCGCCGGGTACGCGGTGGACTGGACCGGCCGGTTCCGCGGGCATGCCCCGGCCGTGCTGCGCCCGGCGGGCACCGGCGAGGTGGCGGCGCTGCTGGCGCTGTGCCGGGAGGCGGGCGTGGCGGTGGTGCCGCAGGGCGGCAACACCGGCCTGGTCGGCGGCGGGGTGCCGCGGCACGGCGAGGTGGTGCTGAGCCTGGCCCGGCTGGACCGGCTGGGCCCGGTGGACGCCGACGCGGCGCAGGTCACGGCCGGTGCCGGGGTGTCCTTGCAGCGGGTGGCGGACGCGGATCCAGGGCTGGACCTCGGCGTGCTGATCGCCAGCAGGGACAGTGCCACGGTGGGCGGGGCGATCGCGACCAACGCGGGCGGGCTGCGGGTGCTGCGCTACGGGCCGATGCGGGCCCAGGTGCGCGGCGTGGAGGCGGCGCTGGCCGACGGCACCGTGGTGTCACACCTGGCCGGGCTGGTCAAGGACAACACCGGCTACGACTACCCGGGCCTGCTGGCCGGCTCGGAGGGGACGCTCGCCGTGGTCACCGCGGCCCGGCTCCAACTCGTGCCCCGGCCGGCCGGCCCGGTCACGGTGATCATCGGCCTGGGCGGGCCCGCCGAGGCGCACGAACTGGCCAGGGCGGCACTGCGCGCCGTCCCCGGCCTGCTGTCCGCGGAGTTCTTCACCCGGGCCGGGCTTGACGTGCTGGCCGAGCATGCCGGGCTGGTGCCGCCGCTGCGCGACCCGGTTCCCGCGTTCCTGCTGCTGGAGGCGGCCGGGCCGGGAGCGGAGGAGGACCTGGCCGGGCTGGCCGGCGATCACCCGGTGGCGGTGGGCAGCATGGCGGCGGACCGGGCCAGGCTGTGGGCGTACCGGGAGCGCCACCCGGAGGCGGCCGGGTTCCTCGGGGTGCCGCTGAAGCTGGACGTGTCGGTGCCGGCGGCGCACTGGGTCAGGCTGGCCACCGAGGTCGGCGGGGTGGTCCGGGCGGCGGACCCGGGCGCGCGGGTGATCAGTTACGGGCATGTCGCGGACGGGAACCTGCACGTCAACGTGGTGCCCGCGGCCGAGGCGGACGGGCGGCACGAGGACGCGGTGTTCGGTTTCGTGGCCTCGCTCGGCGGGTCGATCTCGGCCGAGCACGGCATCGGCGCGCTCAAGGCGCGCTGGCTGCCACTGGTCCGGTCCGAGGCCGAGCGGGCGCTGTTCGCCCGGATCAGGGCGGCGTTCGACCCGGACGGGATACTCAACCCGCACGTGCTGCCCCGCTGACCGGGCGCGCCGGCGCCCGGCCGGGCGGGGCTCATTCGTGATCATGACTTTGGTGGGCCTATGACCCCACCAAAGTCATGATCACGAACGCCACCCGGGGGCATCGGGCCCGCGCCCTCGGCCACCGGGCGGGCCGCATGCCATCGCTAGCGGATATAGTTGACCTCTCAACCAGGGCTGGCTGCCGGAGGCGCGATGACCGCGGGGGACGCACGGCTGGGCGTGACGCCGACCCCGGACACCGGCGAGCGGCTCAGCTCCGTCCGGCTCTGGGACGAGGCCGCCCGGCCGGCCGCGCCGCAGCCGCCGCCGGACGCGGCCTACTCGGCCCGTGGCCGGGCGATCGCCGGGCATCTCATCGAGATCCACAACCACCTGCGCGCGGAGCTCACCCAGATTCGCGACCTCATCGGCCAGGTCAGGGACGGCGCCGGCGCCGCCCGGGTGCGCTCGGCGATCAACCGGATGACGCTGCGGCAGAACAGCTGGACGCTGGGGGCGTACTGCGCCTCCTACTGCCGGATCGTGACCGGGCACCACACCCTGGAGGACCAGGCGGTGTTCCCGCACCTGCGGGCGGCCGAGCCGGGCCTGGCGCCGGTGCTCGACCGGCTGGCCGACGAGCACAAGACCATCCACAAGGTGCTTGAGGACATCGACGCGGCGCTGGTCGAGCACCTGCGCGACCCGGACAGCTTCGACGGTCTGCAGGACGCGGCCGACATCCTGACCGACACGCTGCTGTCCCACCTCGCCTACGAGGAGGCCCAGCTGGTGGAGCCGCTCGCCCGGCACGGCTTCTACGGCGGGCAACTGTGAGCCCGGCCGGGAGATGATGGCCCGGTGAGGGTGATCGCCGGCAGCGCCAAGGGCCGGATCCTGCGGCCGCCGCGCACCTCCGCCACCCGGCCGATCACCGACCGGGCCAAGGAGAGCCTGTTCGGCATCCTGGCCCCGCGGATCCCCGGGCGGCGCTTCCTCGACCTGTTCGCGGGCACCGGCAGCGTCGGCATCGAGGCGCTGAGCCGGGGCGGCGCCCACGCCACGTTCGTGGAGCGGGCCGGGCCCGCCCTGGCGGGCATCCGGCACAACCTGGAGCTCACCGGCCTGGCCGCGCGGGCCGAGGTGGTCGGCCGGGACGTGTTCGGCTACCTGCGGGATCCGCCGGTCCCGTTCGACGTGATCTTCGTGGCCCCGCCGCAGTGGCGCGGCCTGTGGCCGCGTGCCGTCGCGCTCCTCGACACCGAGCCCGGCTGGCTGGCCGGCGGCGGGGTCGTCGTGGCGCAGCACGATCCGTCGGAGAGCGTGCCGCTTGACCTGGCGCACCTGGTGCTCAGCAGCGAGCGCAGCTACGGCCGGGTGCGGTTCACCTTCTTCACCGTGCGGGAACCCGGGTGAGCACGCCCTGGCCCGACATCGGGCACACCTATGACGTGGCGGCCGAGCACTACGCGGCCACGTTCGCCGGGGAACTCGACGGCAAGCCGTTCGACCGCGACCTGCTCGACCGGTACGCGGCGGCGGTCGCCGGGCGCGGCGAGGTGTGGGACGTGGGCTGCGGCGCGGCCGGCCACCTGACCAGGTACCTGGCCGACCGGGGGGCCGCGGCGTCCGGGGCGGACCTCTCCCCCGGCTCGGTGGCGGTGGCGCGGCGGTGCCAGCCGGGGCTGACGTTCCTGGTGGCGGACATGTGCGGCCTGCCGGCCGGCGACGCCTCGCTCGCCGGGATCGTCGCGTTCTACTCGATGATCCACCTGCCGAGAACGCGCATCCCGGCGGCCCTCGCGGAGTTCCGCCGGGCGCTCGGCCCCGGCGGTGCGCTGCTGGCCGCCATGCACGGCGGTACCGGGGAGATCGGCTCCGATGAGGCGTTCGGCCTGCCGGTCCCGGTGCGCGCCACCCTCGTCTCGCTGGACGAGATCGCCGCGATGGCGGAATCGGCCGGCCTGGAGATCCGGGAGCGGCACGAACGTGCTCCCTACCCGGGCGAGTACCCCTCCCAGCGCCTCTACCTGTGGGCTGAGGCTCCGCGCTAGGGCGCCCGATGGCCGTGCGGGCCTACTAGCGCGGCGAACCGGGGCGGTCGCCGGTCGGCCTGTCCTGCCAGGTGCCGCCGTGCTCCTTGGCGAACCGCCGCTGGCTGCGCGGGGAATCGGCGTACTCGTCGTACATGTCCTCGGCCCGGCGATCGCCTCTGCGGGTCAGCACGCGCGTCTGGAAGCCGGTCAGCACGGCGAAGCAGTAGACGCCGATGATCAGCAGCGCCGCGATGCCGAGGTCTAGCCACATATGGGTCCACCCCATCCGTGCGGGCGCCGCGCCCGCCAGGGATTCCCGTACCCCCCGGGCCCGTGGCAAACACTCCGCCCGTTGCGGGCTACGTCGCGCGGACGAACTCGGCGATCACGGTGCCGAGCCGCTCCCCGGCGTCCTCCTGCAGGAAGTGGCCCGCGCCCTCGATGACCGGGTGATCCAGGCCGGCCGCGCCCGGCACGGTCCGCTTCAGGATGGGCGCCATCGCGCCGGTGATCGGGTCGGAGTCGCTGAACGCGACCAGGAACGGCTTGTCCCAGGCGGCGAGCCGCTGCCAGGCGGCCCGGTTGGCGGCCGAGGCCGGGTCGCCGGGGGTCGTCGGGACCAGCGTCGGCATCGCGCGCGGCCCCGCCTTGAAGCTCTCGCCGGGGAACGGCGCCTCGTAGGCGGCGAGCACCTCGTCCGGCAGCACGGTCCGGCACCCGGCCTGCACCAGCCGGGAGATGCCCAGTTCCGGCGCGGCCGCCACCACGTCGCGGAACCGCAGCCAGACCTCGGGCATCGCCTGGTCGCCGGTGGGCAGCCCGGTATTGGCCGCGACCACCCGGGCGAACCTGCCCGGGTGCTCGGCCACCAGCCGGAGCCCGAGCAGCCCGCCCCAGTCCTGGCCGACGAGGGTGAGCCCGGTGAGGCCGAGGGCGTCGAAGGCCAGCGCGCGCATCCACTCGACGTGCCGCGCGAACGAATGGTCGCTCATCTCCGCGGGCTTGTCCGACCGGCCGAAGCCGATCATGTCGGCGGCGATCACCCGCAGCCCGGCGTCCACGAGCACCCGCATCACGGTGCGGTACAGGAATGACCAGCTCGGCTCGCCGTGCAGGAGCAGCACCGGCTCCGCGATACAAACCGGGCGCGGCCCGGGGAGACAGCGCTATCGAGATATAACTTGACAGAGCCGCATAACGCGATACATCGTGTGTTCCCGGAACGCAGAGCTGACTCTCCACGACGCTAGCCCACCACCGGAGGATCGCGTGGCCGCCCGAGACTCTGACCGCCCCGGGACTCAGCAGCCGCCCGGGGCTCAGGACCCAGCCCGGTGCCCGGCGCCGGCGCCAAGGTCGGCGGCGGCACCGCGGTCACCATGGACGTGGAGCACTACGCGACCAGGGACCGGAACCCGATCATCCCGCTGGTGCTGGTCGTGGTGCTGATCATCCTGGCGCTGCTGCTGCGCCGGCGCGCCGGGCCTGCCGGTGACCACGGCACGGTCCTGGGCCGCTACGCCGGTGTCCGGTTCGCGTCGATCTGGTCGAAGTCGCCGAACCCGTTGAAGGTGCCGCCGCCGCCGGACCACTGCCACATCACGGCGTTGCTGTCCGAACTGGTCACCCCGCCGTAGAACTCCGCGCAGGTGCTGGTGTTGCGCAGGCACCAGCCGTCCGGCGTGTGCGCCAGGCTGCTGGTGTCGCCGAGATAGGTCCACTCGAAGGTGTGCTTGATCTGGGAGTACCCGCCGGTGCCGAAGATGCTGGTCCAGACCGGCGCCGAGGAGTAGACCCCCGGGGTGAAGCTGGAGTTGTGCGCGATCTCGTCGAAGAACCCGTTGAAGTCGGCCCGGTCGACGCTCGCCGGGATGCCCGGCCGGCTGACCTTGCCGCTGCACGGTGAGGTGTACACCGCGTTCCAGCCGTTGTCCGGGGCCGGGCTGATGCCGGGCGCGTTGCCCGGTATCTCGACGTCGGCGAAGATCACCGGGTAGGTCACCGTCAGCTTGGCCACATCGGAGAGCGTGCGGATGGCCTGCTGCTGGCCCCACGCGTACGCCTCCGTCGTGGTGCCGTCATAGTGCGGATCGACGCCGGGGCCGCCCATGAACCAGTAGACCCCGGTGCCGATGCCCAGGTGGTAGGTGCTGAAGTTGGTGTCCGCGTCCGCGGCGTTGGTGTCCGACCAGGCGACCTTGTCCCCGCAGTGCTGCCATGTCGCCCAGTTCCCCGTCATGCCGATGTAGCCGCCGTACTTCCCGCCGATCTGCGGCTCGGAGTAGGGCGCGGAACCGCTTATCGTCACCTCAAAGCTGTCGGTGCCGTACCAGAAACCCGGCGGGCCGGGCTTGCCGCGGGAGACCACCTGGCCTCCCTCGCGCCCGCGGCTCGCGGTGGCCCCGCGCGCCGGCGCGTTCCCGGCCGCCGTCAGCCCGAGCACCAGCGCCGCCACGCCAACCGCCGTGACCCAGCCTCGCGGGCCGCGGGCCCGGCGCCATTGGTTCATTCGCATGCCACCTGTCTTTCTTGCCTGAGCATCCCGGACTGACGGGAATGCCGGGGTTCACCTGGATCATTCCCCGCCGGCGCCCTGCGGCCTCAGCCCTGGCCGGAGGTCCCGGAAAACTGGAATTGACGATGACTGCGCCGCGGCGGGATCGGGGCGTTGCCGCGGCACCGGCCGGGGCTAGCCGAGGCGGCGGGCGGCCGTCTCGGCCCGGGCGAGCCGCCGCACGGCCGTGTCCGCCGCGCGGGCCGCCGCCTCCTTGGCCCGCTGCGCGTCTCGGACGGCGCGGTTGGCCTCGCTCTCGGCCGCGATGGCCTGGCTCAGTTCCCTGTCGAGCCGCTCGGCCCGCTGCCTGGCCGCCTCCTGCGCGGCCCGGGTGCTGGCGACCTGGGCTTCCGCCGCCTCGAGGTCGGCCGCGGCCGCCGCGGCGTCGTCGGCCGCCCGGCGGACGGCCTGCTCCGCCTCCGCGACCTGGGCCGCCCGGCGCTCCGCCTCGGCCGCCGCCTGCCTGGCCCGGCGTTCCTCGGCCTCGGCGGCCCGCCTGGCCTCCCGCTCCGCCGCCGTCTCCCCGGGCCGCCGGCCGCCGGACCGCTCGCGTGCCGGTACCTTCTCCCTGGCCGGCGCCTTGTCTTTGGCCGGTGCCTGGCCCGCGGCCGGTTCCTTGCGCGGGGCCCTCGGCCGGGCCACGGCCACCGCGCCGGCCTCCCCCACCCCCAGGCCGGCGTAGGACAGCGGGCTGGCCAGGCACCCGGCGCGCACCGCGGCCGCCGCGCCAGCGTCGGCAAGCGCCGCCTGCAGGGTGGCCTCCACCTCGCGCTCGACCTGGAGCCCGGCCGCCCGGCCGTCCCGCTCCGCGAGCCGCTTCGCCTCGGCGACCAGGGCGGCGACCAGCCGGCGGCGGCGCACCGACAGCTCCCGCACCCGCTCCCCGGACAGGTCCTGCTGCGCCTGGCGCAGCGATTCGCCGAGCGCCACCAGCTCCGCGACCTGGCCGCCGGCCTCCCGGGCCAGCAGGTTGACCAGCCAGGCGCTCACCACCGGGCGGCGCAGCGCGCCGATGGCCCGGGCGAGGTCGCGGTCACCGGCGTCCCGCGCCTGTGCCGCCCGCGCGTCCCTGGCCGCGGTGAAATCGCCCGGCGAGAGCCCGTACAGCTCCTCCGCCGCGCCCGCCAGGTCCGCATCCCGCACGTGGGGATGGTAGCCCCTGTGCCCCCGGGCCGCCCATGGATACCCGCCGTCACCGGGCAGGAGGTCAGCTTCGTCGGAGCCACCTGGGATACTTGAATCATGCTGCAACCTCCGGCCAGCAAGCTCGTGGGCAGGGCCACCGAATTCGGCCGCCTCACCCGCGTGCTTGACCTGGCCGCCGCCGAGGAGCCCATGGTGGCCCTGGTGAGCGGCGATGCCGGCATGGGCAAGACCCGGCTGGTCGCCGAGCTGGCCACGGTCGCCGCCGCGCGCGGGTTCATGGTCCTGTCCGGCCGGTGCGCGGAACTTGGCGACAGCGTCCCGTACCTGCCGCTGGCCGACGCACTGCGCAGTGCCGACCACACCGCACCCGCGCTGGCGGACGCGATCGCCGCGCGCCCGGTGCTGGGCCTGCTGCTGCCCGACCGGGACACCGCGGAGCTGGCCCGCGGCGAGGTTCCCGGCCTGGCACAGCAACAGCTGTTCGGCGCGGTGCTCGGCATGCTCGCGGAACTCGCGGCGCGGGCCCCGGTGCTGCTCGTCCTCGAGGACATGCACTGGGCCGACCGCTCGACCAGGGACCTGCTCACGTTCCTGAGCCGGGTGCTGCACCGCGAGCGGGTCGCGGTTATCGCCACCTACCGGACCGACGACCTGCACCGCGGCCATCCGCTGCGGGCGGTGGCGGCCGAACTGCTCCGGCTGCCCAGCGTGACCGCGGTCGAGGTGGGGCCGCTGCGCGACGAGGCGATGGCCGAGCACCTGACGGCCCTGGCGCAGGGCCCGCTGGACGCGGCGGCGCTGGAGGTCATCATCCGCCGCGCCGAGGGCAACACGTACTACGCCGAGGAACTGCTGGCCGCCTCGGCCTGCGGCTCCGATCTGCCGGCCGGCCTGGCCGAGCTGCTGCTGGCCAGGCTGCAGCGGCTGTCCCCGGCGGGCCAGCGGGTGGTGCACGCCGCGGCCGTGGCCGGCCGTCGGGTCGACGACGACCTGGTGCGGCAGGCCTGCGGCCTGGATGAGCCGGATTACGAGCAGGCGGTCAGGGAGGCCGTGGCGAACCAGCTGCTGGTCCCCGACGGCGAGGAGGGCTACGCGTTCAGGCACGCGCTGCTGCGCGAGGCCGCCTACGCCGACCTGCTGCCCGGTGAGCGCACCCGGCTGCACGCCCGGCTGGCCGAGCTGCTCTCCGACGAGGTCCGGCTCTCCTCCATCCCCGGCACCGCGGCCGAGCTCGCCCATCACAGCCTGGCCAGCCACGACATCCCCGGCGCGTTCAGCGCGTCGGTGCGGGCCGGCCAGGAGGCGGAGCGGCTCGCCGCGCCCGCGGAGGCGCACCGGCACTTCGACCAGGCCCTTGCCCTGTGGGAGCGGGTCACCAACCCGGAGAAGCTGGCCAGCATGCCGCGCGGCTGGCTGGCGTTCGAATCCGCGACCAGCGCCGCGGCCAGCGGTGACCTGCACCGCGCGGTGCTGCAACTGCGCCGGATGCTGGCCTATGTCACCACGGCCGACGACCCCGTGCTGGTCAGCAGGGCCAACGAGCGGCTCGCCTACTACCTGCTCGAAATCGACGCGCACGCCGACGCCGTGGCCGCGGCCCGGGCCGCCATCGACGCGCTGCCCGAGGACCCGCCGCGCTGGGAGCGCGCCCGGTCCCTGGCCACCTACGCGCAGACCCTGCTCACCGCCGACGACCTGTCACCCGCCCGGAAGTGGGCGCTGGCGGCGCGGGACGCGGCCCGGGCCGCGGGGGCGCAATCGCCGGAGGCCGACGCCCTGGTGACGCTCGGCCAGCTCGAGGAGCGCTCCGGGCGTATCACCGAAGCCATCGAACTGTTCACCCAGGCGCACCGCCAGGCACAGGAGGCGGGGGTCCTCGGTGTCCACCTGCGCGCGGCGTTCCAGGTAGCCCGGATCAACCTGGAGCGCGGGGACCTGGCCCAGGCCGGCGCGACCGCGCACGAGGGCCTGCGGCGCGCGGAAGAGGCCGGCCTGCTGCTCGCGCCGTACGGGCTTGACCTGCAGTACCTGCACTACCTGGCGCACTTCAACGACGGTGACTGGGACCACGCGCAGCAGGTCGCGTACGGGTTCCCGGTCCGGGTCACCACCGACCGCGAGGCCGTCCTTTCTGCGATGGCGCTGTTCATCGACGTGGCCCGGGGCAACGACGCCACCGTGGCCGACCGGCGCACCTGGCTGGAGCCGTTCTGGCCCGCGGAAAACTTCAGCGCGTTCATCGGCCGCGGGCTGCTCGCCGAGCACGCGCTGTGGCACGGCGACACCGCCACCGCCCTGGCCGAGGTGGCGGCGTGCATCAAGTCAGAGTTCGAGTACCTCGGCGGGTACGGGCCGCCGCTGATCCGGGTGGCCGCGGTGGGACTGGCGGCGCAGGCCGACCGGGCCGCCCAGGCCAGGGCCGTGGGCGACGACGCAGCCGCGGCGGCGGCCGTCGAGGCGGCCCAGATGCTGATCGACACGGCGCGCCAGGGGGCGGCGTTCCCGCGCAGGCCAAAGTCGGTGCTTGGGGTGGATGGCCGGGCGTGGCTGGCCCGCGCCGAGGCGGAACTGCTCCGCGCCCAGGGTGACAACGACCCGGCGGCCTGGGCCGCCGTGCTGACCACGTTCGGCCCGGCCTTCGTCTACGAGACGGCCCGGTCGCGGTGGCGGCTCGCCGAGGCGCTGCTCGAAGCCGGCCGCAGGGACGAGGCGCAGCGCGAGTGGCAGCAGGCCATCGACGTGGCGGGCCGGCTGGGCGCCCGGCCGCTGCTCGCCGCGCTGACCGCCCTCGGCCGCCGGGGTCGGCTGTCCCACGACCCGGACCGGCCGGGCAGCCAGGCGAGCGTGCTGCGCGGCCTCACCGCCCGCGAGCACGAGGTGCTCAGGCTGCTGGCCGCCGGCCGCAGCAACAGGGAGATCGCGACGGAGCTGTTCATCGCCCCGAAGACCGCCAGCGTTCATGTGTCGAACATCCTTGCCAAGCTGGGCGCGGCCAGCCGTACCGAAGCCGCGGCGATCGCGTACGCCGAAGGCATCGGCCTGCCGGCCGGCCGCGCACCGTCCTAGCGGACGGCCTGACCCTGGGCACGCCCGGCGGCGGCCGGCTCGCGCATCGCCGACTGGGCGGTCTGGCACAGGAAGTCCTCGTAGCTGTCCGGCGCCTGGCTGGCGTGCACCTCGTGCCGCGCGCCGCGGGCCCGGCGGGCGGCCCGCCAACCCTGCCGGGCTTCCCTGCGGTACCGCGCGCGGGCGGCGGTGCCCTGCAGGTCCTTGGCCCGCTCCGCGGCCAGGATCAGCGATATGTAGGAATTCATGACGAGCCTCCTCGGTGCGGTCCCGCTTCCCGGTCCCGCACTATCGAGATTCGCCGTAAGGGGGGCACCCCCGCATCGGACATACGCCCTAAGTTCCGCCCCTGAGCACGCCTTAGTGCCCGCACGGGGCTTAGGACCGCCATGGCCGGCCGATCCTCCGCCACCATGTGGGGGTGAGCTGGCCATCCCGGGTGTTCCTGTCCGGGCAGGCGGTGTCGCTGCTCGGTGACGGCCTAGCTGTCCTGGCCATTCCGCTGCTCGTGCTCGGCCTCACCCGCAGCCCGCTGATCTCGGCGCTGTCCGCGGCCTCGACCACGCTGGGCTATCTGGCCGTGGGGCTGCCCGCCGGGGTCCTGGTCGACCGGCTGGACGCCTGGCGGGTGCTGGTCGCCATGGACGCCGCCCGGGCGGCCGGCTTCGCCGCCCTGTACCTGCTCTGGGTGACCGGCGCCGCGCGGCTCTGGGTGATCATGACGATCGCGCTGGCCGCCGGGGCGGCGTCGGTGTTCTTCGAGACCGCGCTTGTCGTGGTGGTGAAGGACCTGTTTCCCGGCCCCCGGCTGATCCGGGCGAACTCCGCGCTGGAACTGGCCAGCCAGGCGGCGCTGGTGGCCGGCCCGGCCCTGGTGGGCGTGCTCGCCGCGGCCGGAGAACTGGGCGCGGCGCTGCTCGCGGACGCGGCGACGTTCGCCGTGTCGCTGGTGACGCTGCTGACCGTGCGCGGCCGCGTGCCGCACCCGCGGCGCCGGCCGGGCGGCGGCTGGCGCGCGCTGACCGCCGACTTCCGGGCCGGCATCGGGTACCTGCTGTCGGTCCGGGTGCTGGTCATCATGACCGTGGTGCAGATCATCGTGAACCTGTGCCTGGCCACGGAGAAGCTCATGTTCTTCTACGCCAGGGACACCCTGGGCCTGGGCGCGGCCGGGGTGGGCGCCGTGGTCGCCGCCGGCGGCGCCGGGGGCGTGGCCGGCGCGCTCAGCGCGTCCTGGCTGGCGGCCCGGGTCGGCCAGATGCGCCTGGTCGTGCTGACGGTCGCCGCCAGCGGGCTGGCGATCGGGTCGGTGAGCGTCACGGGCTCGCTGGTCACGCTCGCCGCCGCCAACCTGGCGTACCTGTGGGCGATCACCGTGGCCAGCCTGGCCAACCGCACCTACCGGCAGCTCATCGTCCCGCGCCACCTGCTCGGCCGGGTGACCAGCACGGTGCGGCTGCTGTTCCTCGCCGCCGACCCGGCCGGCGTGGTCCTCGCGGGCTCGCTGACGGCCGCGCTCGGCGGCAATCCCCGCCCGGTCTTCCTCGGCGCGGGGATCGTCGTCGCGGTCACCGCGGCGGCGGGCTGGCGTGCTGGGCTGCGGCGAATGGGGCCGCCGGGCGGCCCAGACTGACCTTGGTGCCCTTGGTGAAGCCGCCGAACAGCAGCGACAGCACGATGAGGATGACGACCAGGGCAATGAGCCAGATCAGGCAGCCCACGACCCAGGGCCTGCGCCGCCGGTCACGGCGGCCGTACCACCTCAGCATGTCGCCTCCCGCTGGGACCGTGCCAGTCACGCCGAACACGACCTCCCGGTTACCCCGGGGCGCGGGAATCATTCACCGCTGCCCGGGTAGTGAGCGGGCGCGCCCAAGGACCCCGGACAAGGAGGAGGGCGGCGATGCTGCGCATCCGGAAGACAGACGGGTTGCTAGGCCGGCTTGCCATCGCGGTAGCGGTGCTGGTGGCCGTGGCGGTGCTGGTCGTCGCGCTGTCCGCGGTGCACCTGCTGCCACGGCTGCGCAACCCGTTCGCGGAGAGCACCACGGTGACCAGCCAGCCGGTGCTGCTCAAGTCGATCACCGCGCTCAGCCGGTACGAGGCGGCCATCGGCTCATTCCAGGTGGTGGTGGACCTGTCCCAGCATTCGCTGCTGCCCTCGTTCCTGCAGGGCAGCGAAACGCTGTTCATCGGGCAGGGCACGGACATCGCGTTCGTCAACTTCTCCCAGCTCAAGGGGCGGGCGATCCAGGTGTCACCGAACCGCTCGGCGGTGACGGTGACGCTCCCGCCCGCCCAGCTCGAGCCCGCCGTGCTCAACGTGAAGCAGTCCTACGTGTACGCGCGGCAGCAGGGCCTGCTGAACCGGGTCGGGGACTTCTTCGGCGGCAACCCGAACAGCCAGCAGCAGGTCTACATCGCCGCCCAGCAGCGGATCGAGGCCGCGGCCCGGCACAGCCCGCTGCTGGCCGAGGCCGAGCGCAACACCCGGGCCATGCTCAACGGGATGCTCGGCTCCCTGGGGTTCCGGCGGATCACGGTGAGCTTCGCCGGGCTGGCCCCGGCCGGGCACTGAGGTCGATTTCCTGCCCGGGCGCCGTGGCCGGCGGTCCCGCGGCCGGCGGTGCCGCGGCCGGCGGTGCCCCGGCCGGCGGCGCGGTGACCGGCGGCTCCCCGGGCGGCGGTTCCGGCGCGGCCTGGTCCGCGGCGGCCACCGCGCGGTCGTAGGCATCCCGCAGCTTGGTCACCTCGGCCTTGGCGTCGTAGAACCAGTTGGTGGACCACAGCCGGTGGAAGCTCCAGCCGAGCCGCTGCAGGTGCTCGCCGCGCAGCCGGTCCCGGTCCCGGACGCTGCCCGACTGCCGGTAGGAGGCGCCGTCGGCCTCGATCGCCAGCACCATCCGGTCCGGATCCCCGGGGTGCGCCGCCGCGAAGTCGATCCGGTAGCCGCCCACCCCGTACTGCGGCACGACCGTGATGCCGAACTCGGCGAGCCGGTCCCTGACGTCGGCCTCGAACGGGTTCAGCTCGTCGGAACCCGAGGCGCCCATGGCGGTCCCGCCCGAACTGGCGTACTCCAGGTAGTCGGCCAGCAGCCGGGCACCTGCCTTGGTCACCCGGTCCGGGTCGATGTCGTGACTGGAGAACGAGCTGACCAGGGTGAGCCGGCGCCGCGCCCGGGTCGCGGCCACGTTCAGCCGCCGCTCGCCGCCGTCGCGCAGCAGCGGGCCCCACTGGTAGCGCATCCGGCCGTCCGGGTGCTTGCCGTACCCGATGGACAGGATGATCGCGTCCCGCTCGTCGCCCTGCACCCGCTCCAGGTTCTTCACGAAGAACGGCTCCGGCCGGTCCTCGGCGAAGAAGCCCTCCAGGCCGGGGTGGGCCGCCAGGGTGCCGCGCAGCGCGCTGTCGATGCGGTCCGCGTGCTTGATGCCGAGCGCGATGACACCGAGCGATTCGCCCGGCCGCGACCGCGCGTGCTCCAGGATCAGCTCGGCCACCTGCTCGACCTCGGCGGTCACCGAGACCTCCTGGTCGGGTTCCGGGCCCTGGGCGACCACCACGTGGCGCAGGCAGTCGTCGCGCAGCACGCCGGGGAAGGTGGTCAGCGCGCCGCCATAGATGTGGGTGTTGGAGAACGCCACCAGCCGTTCGTCCCTGCTGCGGTAGTGCCAGGCGAGCGGCCAGGTGGGCAGCAGCGGGCGGAGCGCCTCCAGCACGGACTCGAAACCGGCGCCGAACGAGACCAGGCTGTCGGAGTCCTCCGCCGCCTCGTCGCCCTCCTCCCCGATCTGGCGGAAGAAGTTGGTCGGCGGTAGCTGCCTGTCGTCGCCCGCCACCACGATCTGGTGGCCGCGCATGATCGACGGGATCGCGTCGGCTGGGATGATCTGGCTCGCCTCGTCGAAGATGACCACGTCGAACAGCCGGGCGGCGGGCAGCACCTGGCTGACCATCAGCGGCGACATCGCCCAGCACGGCTTGAGCGCGAACAACACGTCGTGGGCCTGGTCCAGGAGCCGGCGCAGCGGCAGGTGGCCGCGGCGCAGCGCGGCCTGCTTGCGGATCACCCGGGCCTGGAGCGGGTGCCGGTCCTGGGCGTCGCGGAGCTGCTGCGCCCAGGCGCGGCGCACCCGCGCCCGGTTGGCCGCCAAGTGCTCCACATCGCGGGCCCGGAAGTCGCTGGCGATCTCGTCCAGGGCGCCGCCGCGGTGCGCGGCGTAGCGGGGATCCCGCACCCGGATCCGCTCCAGGATCGAGGTGTACCAGGCCTGGTCGAACGCGGCGGCGGCCAGGCCGGCGGTGGCTTGCCTGCGGGCCAGCTCGTCAAGCAGCGCGCCGAGCCCGCTGTCGTCGAACCCGGTGCCAAGCTCGTACAGCCTGGGCAGCTTCCAGGCGGTCTCCCGGTCGGCCGCCAGCTCCGCGAGCAGCGGCTCGGGGTCCGCGGGCAGCCTGATGTAGCCGCGCAGCGCGGTGAGCTGCCCGTCCACCTCGGCGGCCAGGCCGGCCAGTTCGGCGTGCGCCGACGGGAGCATGGGCAGGCCGTCCCCGGCGCACAGCTCCCGCCACCGCGCGAGCTGCCCGGCGGCCTCGGCCAGGGCCGCGGCCAGCGCCTCCCTGGCCGGCTCGCCGGCATCCGCCCCGGAACCGGTCCCCGCGGCGGGCCGCCACAGCGCGCGGGCCTGCCTGCGCAGGGCGTGCCGTTCGCGGAACTTCAGCCCGGCGCCGTCCCCGCAGGCCACGGCGAGCCGCTCCGGCCCGGCCCGGTACACGCCGGCGTCCAGCGTGCGCAGGGTCTCGGCGACTGCTGCGTAAAGCACAATAATCGCGGCTGCCTCGCGGTAGCTGTCAGGCGGCCGCAAGCCGGTCTCCTCGGCGGCCCGCCGACAGTGGTGCACGAGCAGGGGCACGCCGTGGCTGCTCAGCCGGGCCGCCAGGTCGCAGGCGTGCCGTGCCGCTTCCGTGCTAGGCAGCCGCGCGCCGTACCAGGGCGTGCTCGCCGGGCGGATGGCGAACCCGCCCAGGTGCGCGAACTCGCGCAGCTCGTCCCTGATCGCGTCGGCGCGGTCCGCGGTGATCAGTTCCGGTGCCGCCAGCCGGACCGGGGTGTGCGCCTGTTCCGGTATCCCCAGCAGCGCCGACTGGATCTCGAACGGCGTCAGGCCCCACGGCTCGTGTGCCTCGTGCAGCGCGGCGACGTGCTCGTTCAGCCGCCGCTGCCGGTCGACCAGCCGCCGGTGCAGGCCCGCGACCTGCGGGGCCGCGGTCCGCTGTGCCAGGTCCAGGGTGTCGCCGAGGTCGCGGGCGATGCGCTGCCGGTCCCTGGTCCCCTCGTGGATGTCGAGCACCGCCTCGCCCAGGTCGACGCTCTTCAGCCGGGACAGCACGGCGTCGATGGCGGCCCGTTTCTCGGCGACGAACAGCACCTTCCGGCCGCGGGCCACCAGGGCGGCGATCAGGTTGGCGATGGTCTGGCTCTTGCCGGTGCCGGGCGGCCCGTGGATCACCAGGCTGTGCCCGGACAGCACCGCGCCGATCGCGCTGCGCTGCGAGGAGTCGGCGTCCAGGACCGAGTAATCCTGCTCCGGCGCGTCCAGCGCCTGCTCGGCCGACTCCTCGCTGTTCAGCAGTTCCTGTGCCTCGATGTCGCCGGCGATGGCCGCGACCACGTCGCTGTCGCCGAGCAGTTCGGCCGCGGCCTCCAGGTCCCGGACCATGGGCAGCTTGGCGTAGGTGAAGGTGCCGACGACCTGGCGGTGGAGTATCTCGAAGCCGGGGACCTCGGTGGCCGCCGCGGCCGCATGCAGCGCCCGGATGAGCCGGTCGCCGCGCTCGGCCGCGAGTTCCTCGGTGGCCGCGCCGAACACGGTGGCCAGCTTGTGCAGCAGCACCGGGTTGACCTCGGCCTCCTCTTCGAGGGTGAGGTCGAAGTCGTCGTGCCTGGCCCTGGTGGGGGTGATGGTGAGGCCGCGGAGCAGCACCGGCGCGGCCGGTTCCAGGAACAGCTCGTCCCAGCGCGCCATCCCGGTGGCCAGGTAGGCGGCGCGGATGCCGCGTTCCTCCAGGAGTTCGCGCGCCTTGCGGTAGATGGCCTGGACCCGGCGGATCGCGTCGGCCCGCAGGTCCGCGTCGCTGAACAGCCGGGTGAGCCGCACCGAGCCGGTGCGGCAGAACCGGTCAAGCGCGTCCGGATCGGCGCCGGCCAGGTCCAGGGTGCCCGCCCGGCGGTCCTTGTAGTACAGCAGCGTGTTGCGGCCGCCCAGGTCGGTGAGCGTGGAGATCCACCTGGCCTGGGCCGCCGCGATCAGCTCGGCTCTGCGGCCGTCGTCCCGCCCGGCCTGCCCGTCGCCCGGCTCTCCGCCGGCGTCCGGCTGCCCGCTGGTCCCCGGCTGCCCGCCGATCCCCGGCTGCCCGACGATCCCCGGCTGCCCGCCGGTCCCCGGCTCGCCGCCGGTTGCCCCGTCGCCGCCGGCGCCCGCCTCCCGATCGCCGCTGGCCGCGCCGCGGGCAGCCTCCTGCACGCCAGGCTGTCCCGTCTCCTCAGCCATCGGTGAACCTCCCTCGGCGGGCCCATCGCCCCGTCTCACTTGCCCCCCGATGACCGAACTATTCGGCCCCCCCGGCAGTTCCCCGCGCGAACCTGCCCGGCCCGGCGGGATTTCAGCCGTGACCCGGCCCGGCTTCGCGAAACTGTCGGTGTCGTGCAGTATTATCGAACTAGATTTCGATGACGGGTGAGCGTTCGGATTTGCGGGAACCCACGGGTGGAGGTGAGCGGTATGTGTGACAGTCTGGGCCGGCCGTCCAGCGTGGCCGACGCGCTGGGCATGCTCGACCGCGCCCTCAGTTACCTCGCGACCGCCGATGCCGCGGCGCTGCCCACGGCCGTCCAGGCCGACACCCTGCTCGCGTTAGCGAAAGCGGATTCCCAGCACACCGCTGCCCGGGCCCGGGTACTGGCCGCGTTCGCCGCCCAGGGCGGATACGAGGATGACGGGCATGGCAGCGCCCGCACCTGGCTGAGATGGCGGGCCCGGGTGACCCCCGGCGCGGCTGCCGGGGCGATCGGATGGATGCGGCGGCTGACCGCACATCCGGTGATCGCGGAGGCCCTGGCCGCCGGGGCGTTGTCGGAGTCGTGGGCCAGGCAGATCTGCGAGTGGTCCGACCGGTTACCCGAGACCCAGCGTGGCTGCGCCGACGAGATCCTGGCCGCCGCCGCGCTCGGTGGCGCCGATTTCTCCGAGCTGGCGGGACTGGCGCAGGAGATGTACGAGCGCAGCCACCGCGGCGAGCCTGACGAGATTTTCGACGACCGGTACCTGCGGCTGGGCATCACCTTCCGTGGCGCGGGCCGCGCTGAGGGCGACCTGACCCCGGGCTGCGCCGCGGCCCTCGATGCTGTGCTGGAGTCATTAGGCAAGAAGGCAGGGCCGGAGGACACCCGCACCGCCGGGCAGCGGCGTCATGACGCTTTGGAGGAGGCGTGCACCCGCCTGATCGCCAGTGGGATGCTCCCCGGCGGCCAGCCCGCCCGGGCGCACCTGCACATCACGCTGGCCGAGTTGCGCGACACTCCCGGTGCTTCCCAGGCGGAGGACGCCTGGGCCACGGCGCGGGCAGCCCAGCCCGGCTGGCTGGCCGGTGCGGACGCTCAGGCCGCCGGCTGCGACGCCACCCTCATCCCGATCGTCACCGGCCAGGTGGACTGGGTGGCCCTCGACCGGTTCACCGAGGCCTACCTCGCCACCCGGGGCCTGACCAGGGCCAGCCGCTACGGCTGTGGTGGCTGCACCTGCCCGGAGCGCCGCCCGCTGTCACCGGAGACGCTGCAGCGGCTGCGGGCAACGATGCTCCGGGTGGCCGCCGACGTACTGTCCGGGCCGGGCGGCCTGGCTTCCTGGCTGCGCCGGTCCCAGCTCGGCGGCGGCCCCGGGGGCGGGCCCAGCCTGCCGCTCGGCGTCCCGCTGCCACTCGACACCGGTGAGGCCGGGCCCTTGGTCCCCGCGCACCTGCGCCGTACGGTGACCACCCGGCATATCCACTGCGCCTTCCCCGGCTGCCGGGTACCCGCCACCGCTTGCCACATCCACCATCTCGTGCCCAGGGCCCGCGGTGGGCCGACGGAGCTCGCCAACCTGGTACCGCTGTGCGGCTTCCATCACCTCACGGCCGTCCACCGCTGGGGCTGGGCGCTGGCGTTGCACGCCGACGGCAGCGTCACCGCGACCAGTCCCGGCCGGGCTCGCACCCTTCACGACCATGGCCCGCCCGCAGGTCCGCGGCCACAGACAAAACCGCCACCGCGCCGGGCCCCGGCGCCCTGGGCAGCCGCTTAGCCCTATTACGCTCGGCATGTGGCCGACTCCCCGCGTCGTTACCAATCGCATGACGAGGACAGCGCGCGGTGGCTCGGGTTCTCGTTCCGGGATGGCGACATCGTGATCAGCACCCGGTCCAAGACCGGGACAACGTGGGTGCAGATGATCTGCGCGCTGCTGATCTTCCAAGAGCCGCGGTTGCCGGCCCCGCTCGCCGAACTGTCGCCGTGGCTGGATCACCTGATCGCGCCGCGGGAACAGGTGTACGCGCAGCTCGCCGCCCAGAAGCACCGGCGGTTCATCAAGACGCACACGCCGCTGGACGGGATACCCCTCGACCAACGGGTGACCTACCTGGTGACCGCGCGGCACCCGCTTGACGTGGCCGTGTCGCTGTACCACCACAGCGCCAACCTCGACCGGGCAGCGCTGCGGCGGCTCATTGGCGAGCCCGAGCCGGCCATGCCATCGTCGCCGCTCCCGCCGTTGCACGACTGGCTGCTCGGCTGGATCGCCGACGACAGCGATCCGGCCGGGAACCTGGACTCGCTGCCCGGCCTCATGTGGCACCTCTCCGACGCCTGGGGCCGGCGCGAGGACCCGAATATCGCGCTGGTGCACTACGACAACCTGTCCGCCGACCTGGCGGGCCAGATGCGCTGGCTGGCCGGCCTGCTTGGCATCACCGTTCCCGGGCACGCCTGGCCCGCGCTGGCCCGGGCGGCCACGTTCGAGAACATGTCGGGCCGCGCGGACACGCTCGTCCCCACCGCCGGGGTGTTCAAGAGCAACGCCGCGTTCTTCCGCCGCGGCACCTCCGGCGCGGGACGCGAGATCCTCAGCGCCGCCGAACTCGCCGCCTATCACGCCCGCGCCGCCGCCCTGGCGCCGCGCGACATGCTCGCCTGGCTGCACTCGCCCCGCCAGGAGCCGGGAACTGCTGATCCGCCGGGTGCTGATCCGCCGGGTGCGTGATCCGGCCGGGGGCGCGCTAGGCGGGCGGGACCAGCGCACTCCTGACGATCTCCAGCGGGTGCCGGGCGGCGCGGCCGGTGCCGTGGGCGATCTGCTGGCGGCAGGAAACGCCGGACGCGGCGATGATCGTGCCGGCCGGCTCGGCGCGGACGGCGGGAAACAGCCGGAGCTCGCCGATCCGCAGGGACAGGTCGTAGTGCTCGGCCTCGAAGCCGAACGAGCCGGCCATGCCGCAGCAGCCGGCGTCCACCTCGGTGACCTCGGCACCGGGGATGGCCCGCAGCAGCGCCACGGTGGCGGCCGTGCCAGTGACCGCCTTCTGGTGGCAGTGGCCGTGGAACAGGATGCGCGTCCCGTCCATCGGCCGCAAGGCCAGGCGGCCGCCGGCGATCGCCTGCAGCAGCAGTTCCTCCGGCAGCGTGCAGGCCGCCGCGACGGCCCGCGCCCGGGGGTCGCCGGGCAGGAGCGCGGGGTACTCGTCGCGCAGCGTCAGCAGGCAGGACGGCTCCACGCCGACGACGGGGCCACGGCCGTCCAGCCGGCCGGCCAGCCGCCTGGCCTGGTCCCGCGCCTGGCCGAGGAGGCCCTTGGACAGGCTGGCCCGGCCGCAGCAGCCGCCGGTCTCCAGGCGCACCGCCCACCCGGCGGCCTCCAGCAGCTCGATCGCGGCCCGGGCCACCGACGGCTCGGTGAAGCTGGTGAACGAATCGGCGAGGAACACGAGTTCACCGTGGCTGCCGGGGTGCGCCGGCCGGCGGGCATGCCACCTGGCAAGGTTCTCCCGCTGGAACCGGGGCAACGGCCGGGCGGCCGCCACCCCCAGCCAGCGCTCGGCCAGCAGCCGGGCCGGCCGCACGCCGCCGAGCAGGTTCGCCAGCGGCGCGGTAGCGGAGCCCAGCCGGTTCAGCGCCCGGACCGAGCCGAACATGCGGGCGCGGAGCGGGACGCCGTGCTGGGCGTGGTGGGCGGCCAGGGCCTCGGCCTTGAGCGAGGCCATGTCCACGCCGAGCGGGCACTCGCTCTTGCAGGCCTTGCACTCCAGGCACAGGTCCAGGATCTCGTGCAGCCGCCGGTCGCCGAGCGCCGCCCGCGGGTCGGCCGCGTCCAGGGCCTTCACCAGGGCGTTCGCCCGGCCCCTGGTGGAATGCTCCTCCTCGCGGGTGGCCATGTAGGAGGGGCACATCACCCCGGCCGAGGTCTTGCGGCACAGCCCGATGTTCATGCACCGGTCCGCCGCCCCGCGCATGCCGCCCGGGAACTCGATCGTGCTGACGTAGCCGTGGCGGGGCGGCGGGGACGCCTCGCGTAGGTTGCTCGTCATCGGCGGCGCGCCGGTGATCTTGCCGGGGTTCATCCGGTTCTCCGGGTCGAACAGCCGCTTGACCTCGCACATCGCCTCATACAGCGGGTCACCGAACACGGCCCGGTTGAACTCGCTGCGGACCAGGCCGTCGCCGTGCTCGCTGGAGTTGACGCCGCCGAACTCGAGCACCAGGTCGCGGATCTGTTCGGCGACCGCGCGCATCGTCGCCACCTGGCCCGGCTCGGTCAGGTCCACGAACGGGCGGACGTGCAGGCAGCCGACCGAGGCGTGCCCGTAGAACCCCGCGGCGAGGCCGTGCGCGCTGAGCACCTCGCGGAACCGGCGGGCGTAGGCGGCGAGCACGGCCGGGTCGACGGCGGTGTCCTCCACGAACGCCAGCGGGCGGCGCGCCCCGGTGCTGGCCGCCATCAGCAGGCCCAGGCCCGCCGACCGCACCCTCAGCAGCGCCGCCTGATCCGCGGCGGACCGCGCCCGCAGCGTGTGGTACCCGTGCCGGTGCCGCCGCCACAGCGCGTCGAGCCGGTCCAGGCCGGCGGCCGTCTCGCCCTCGGTGTCACCGAAGAACGTCACGAACATCAGCGCGCCCGGGTCGCCGGACAGGATCGACGACAGTTCCCGGTACTCCAGCTTGGTGCGGGCCAGTTCCAGGATGGCCCGGTCGATCAGCTCGACGGCGGCGGGCGCACAGGCCAGCGCGTCACCGGTCGCCTCGATCGCCGCCTCGGCAGAGGTGAAATGACCGACGGCGATGGCACGGTGCCGGGGCGCGGGCACCAGGGCGACGTCCGCCGCCACCACCGTGACCAGCGTGCCCTCCGAGCCGACCAGGAACCTGGCCAGGTCCATGCCGCCGGGCCCGCCGCGGCCGCCCAGCCGGTCCAGCCGGTATCCCCCGGACTGGCGCCAGAACCGCGGGTATCCCGTGGCGATGGCCGCGGCGTTCCGTTCCGCCAGCAGCGGCAGCTCCCGGCAGATCGTGCCCTCCAGCGTCGGCCGGGCCGCCCGGCCCGCCAGGTCGGCGGCGGACAGCGGCCCGAAGGCCGCCCGGCTCCCGTCGGAGAGGACCACGTCCAGCGAGAGCACGTGGTCGACCGTCATGCCGTAGCGCACCGAATGGCTGCCGGCCGAGTTGTTGCCGATCATTCCGCCGAGGGTGGCCCGGTCGCTGGTCGAGGTGTCCGGGCCGAACATCAGCCCGTGCGCCGCAGCCGCCAGGTTCAGCTGCTGCTGCACCACGCCCGGCTCGACCCGGGCGCGGCGCGCCTCGGCGTCGATCGCGAGGATCCGGTGCATGTGCCGGGAGAAGTCCATCACCACCGCGCGGCCCACGGTCTGCCCGGCCAGGCTGGTCCCGGCCCCCCGCGGCAACACCGGCACGCCGTGCTCGGCGGCGGTGGCCACCACGGCCGCGGCCTCGTCGCCGTCCCTGGGGAACACCACGCCGAGCGGCTCGATCGCGTACATGCTCGCGTCACGGGAAAAAAGGCTCCGGCTGTACGAATCGAACCGCACACCGCCGGTCACCACGCGGCGCAGCGCCGCTTCGAGTTCCCTGCTTTCCCGCGTGGCAGCGGAATCAGGAATGTTAATTCCGCCCTCCCTGGAGATGATCGTCCCTCAGGTCACATAATAGGACAATGAATCACCGCAGCGGCCAGCATTTTCTCCAGATCCCCGGGCCGGGATACGTCCCGGACCGGGTGCTGCGCGCGATGGCGGCACCCACGATCGACCATCGGGGCCCGGAGTTCGCCCGGCTGGCCCGCGAGGTGCTCGGCGGGGTGCGGGGCCTGGCCGGCACGGCGCGGCCGGTGGCGCTGTACCCCTCCTCGGGCACGGGCGCCTGGGAGGCCGCCCTGGTCAACACGCTCTCGCCGGGTGACAAGGTGCTCGCGTTCGAGACCGGTCACTTCGCCGTGCTGTGGGCCGGGATGGCGGCGAACCTGGGACTCGAGGTGGACCTGGTACCCGGCGACTGGCGCTCCGGTGCCTCGGCGGAGCAGGTGTTCGACCGGCTGTCCGCCGATGCCGGGCACGCGGTCAAGGCGGTCACGGTGGTGCACAATGAGACCTCCACGGGCACCGTCAGCGGAATTCCGGAAATCCGCGCGGCAATCGACGCGGCCAGGCATCCCGCATTGCTGATTGTGGACGCGATTTCCGCACTCGGATCGGTTGACTACCGGCACGATGAATGGGGTGTCGATGTCACCGTATGGTGCTCCCAGAAGGGCATGATGCTGCCCCCGGGCCTGGGCCTCAACGCGGTCAGCGCGAAGGCGCTTGACTCCGCACGCGATGCGCGCCTGCCGAGGAGTTACTGGGCCTGGCAGCCACTGCTCGACGCCGCGGACACCGGGCTGTTCCCCTACACACCGCCGACGAACCTGCTCTACGGGCTGCGGGAGAGCCTGGCCATGTTCGGCGAGGAGGGGCTCCCCGCGGTCTTCGCCAGGCACCGGCGGCACGCCGAGGCCACCCGCCGCGCGGTCCGGGCCTGGGGCCTGGACATCGTGTGCCGTGACCCGGCGGCGCGCTCCAGCACGGTCACCGCCGTCCTCGTCCCGGACGGGCACGACGCCGACCAGGTGCGGGCGATCGTCCTTGACCGGTTCAACGCCTCCCTCGGCGCGGGCCTTGGCAAGCTGCGGGGCCGGGCGTTCCGCATCGGCCACCTCGGCCACGTGGGCGACCTGACCCTGGCCGGCGCGCTGTGCGGGGTCGAGATGGGGCTGGCCCTGGCCGGGGTGCCGGCCGGGCGCGCCGGGGTCCGCGCGGCGCTGGACTACCTGGAGCCCGCACACGAGCCCTAGCCGGCCCGGAACGGACCGGCGGCGCGGGCTATAGCGGGACCGGCAGGATCAGCGCGGACAGGTGGCCTGGGTCGTGGAAGACCCGCTGCTCGGCGGTGACCAGGCGCACCGCGGTGCCGAGCGGCTCGCCGGTGCCGGGGTTGCGGGCGTACCTGGGGTGGGCGCCGCTGGAGACCTGGAGCCGGAGCCGGTGGCCCCGGGCGAAGCGGTGCGCGGCCGGCCAGAGCGTGAACCTGGCCCGGACGGTGCCGTCGGGCTGCGGCTCCGGGCGCCCGGGTGCCAGCCGGAGCAGCGCGTCGCAGATGTTCTCCGACTTCCCGGACGGGCCCACGTCGCACAGCCGGGCGAAGAAGTCCGTGTGCTCCCTGGTGGAGGACACGAACAGGTCGGCGACCACCTCGCCGGCCACCTCCAGGTCCCCGGCGAGCGGGGCGCTGGTGTAGGTCAGCACGTCGGGCCGGGCCTCAAGGACCCGGTTGTCCACCCTGGCCCGGCCGGACAGGCCCACCGGGCCGCCCAGGTTCGGCGTCGGGTCCGCCGGGTCGTAGATGTACCTGTCCGGGTCCGCGTGCGGCGGCGCGGCCTGGCCGAGGACCCCGTCGGGGTGCAGGTGCCACCGGTGCGGCCGGGTCTCCGGCGGCCAGGCGGGCAGGTCGCGCCACTCGTCCGCGCCGGTGACGAAGATCCGCACCGGCTGGGGCCGCAGCGCGGCGCGGTCCCCGGCCAGGTGCGCGCGCATCCAGGCCAGGCTGTCGGTGACCCAGGCCTGCACGGCCTGCTGATCCGCGTGCCGCCACGGGCCGATGAGCAGGTACGGATCCCGGCCCGCCGCGCGCAGCGCCGCATAGTCGCGCAGTTGCAGCGGCAGGAAGAAATCGTGCCAGCCGCCGACCATGCTGACCGGGGCGGTCACGCCGCCGAGCGCGGCGGCGAAGCTCCGGCCCGCCCAGAAGCCGTCCCCCGGGGCGTCGTGCGCCAGCCACTTCTGCCAGTACGGCACGTCGCGGCCGGTGCCCAGCCGGTCCAGGTCGCGCAGCGGCAGGTGGTTCATCAGCGGCCGCCTGCCGCGCTCGCCGAGCTGGTTGCGCAGCGTCGCCAGGGGCCGTTCCTGGCCCGCGACCTGGCAGAGCCAGCTCATCGCGGTCTCCAGCGAGAACGACCCGCCCGGGTAGAACGGCGCACGGAAATCGGCGGTGGTGACCTGGGCGGCGATCGCGCCGAGGTCGGCGCCCGCGTCCGCCGCTATCGCCCACTGGGTCATGCCGAGGTAGCTGGGGCCGCAGGTGCCGAACGAGCCCGGGTACCAGGGCTGCTCGCGCAGCCAGGCGACCGTGGCGAGGCCGTCGTCGTGCTCGTCGGGCCCGAACGGGTCGAACGTGCCGCCCGAGCCGAAGGTGCCGCGGCAGCTCTGGATCACGGCCTGGAACCCGCGCTCGGCGAGCAGCCGCCCGAACAGCAGTCCCCACGACCGCCGCCGCCCGTAGGGGGAGCGGACAAGCACCAGCGGCGGCGCCGGGCGCACCGGCCAGGGCCGGGTTCGCGGTGCGTACCTGTCGGCGAGCAGCATTGCCCCGTCCGGCATGGGAACCCGCAGGTCACGCTGAACGTCGACGCCCCGGCTCGTGCTCGGGGGCAGCTTGAGCGCCTGTCCCATGAAACGGCTGGCGAAGGTCATGTCCGGTGCGTTCCGTGTGTGTCCGTGTGGGAGGGAAGTCTGCTACGGCCGCGTTCGCGGCGTCCAGGATGACACGGGCACGCCCGCCAGCGGGCAAGAAACTGGCGGGCGCGCGGGCGGAGCGGGCGTGCGGACAGAGCGGGCGAGCGGACGGGTTACGGGCGGCGCCAGCGGGCGAAGCGCCACCAGAGGAACACGACGATCCCGATGAGCAGCCAGGGGATGTGCCACCCCAGCGACCACCCCCACGGGAAGAGGCCGCCGCCGAACGGGAAGAACAGCGGCCGGGCGAGGACCTGTCCCACCATGATCGCGGCGAGCACGACGAAGGCGAGGAAGGCGATGCGCGGGAGCGGGCTGCGGGACCGTGGCGGCCGGAGCACCGGCGGACCCGGCGCCGGGCTGGGCGGGTCTTCGTGGCCCGGCAGGTCGTCGAACAGGCCGTCCAGGTCGGCGCGGGTCTTGGCGTTCATCGCCCGGTCGAGGCGCTCGTTGAACTCCTCCTCGTCGAGCCGCCCGTCCCCGTAGTGCTTGGACAGCCGGTCGGCGACCTCGGTGCGCTCGGCGTGCGAGACCCTGATGTTGGGGTCGGAGTAGGTGGCGCGTCGGCCTGACGATCCGCGCCCCCATGGCGGATTGTACGGCGCTGGCATGGTGCGGCCTCCTTGGCTCAGAGCGACCTGGTCTGCCGGGACTGGACGAAGCCGCCGGCGATGGACTGGTCGGAACCCTCTTCCGGGATCAGCAGCCAGCAGGCGAGGTAGATCGGGATGCCCGCGCCGCCGACGAAGGTCAGCACGGCGAGGATGATCCGGATGATGGTCACATCGGCGCCCAGGTAGCGGGCGATGCCGGCGGCGACCCCGGCCAGCATCCGGTCGGAGACCGGGCGGCGGAGCGGTTCGGGGTGGCTGTGGTCGATGGCTTGTGCGCTGGCTTCTGTGGTGGTGTTCATGCCTCCAGCGTGGTCCGCCGGGCCTCGCGTGGGTATCGGGAAGACCCCGGATCCGACCCTGATGTATCCCGGGAAGGATCAGGGATTGCCCGGATAGCCGGGCGCCCGCGCCAAGCGCGATGATGGTTCCATGGCAGAACCCGCCGGCTGGAGGCCGCCCTGGGAGGACGCCCGCACCGCGGGCGTGCCCAGCGCGCCGCCGGACGGGTCCCGGGACCCGCAGGCGGGCCGCGGGCATTTCCGGCGGTACGGCCGCCCGGGCCGGTGGGCCCGCGGGCCGGGCGGCCCGCTGCGGCGGGCGCGCGAGGACCGCCTCGTCGGCGGGGTGGCCGCCGCCATCGCGAACCGGATCGGCCGCGACGTCACCACCGTGCGGATCGTGCTGGTCGTCGCCGCCGTGCTGTCCGGCGGCTTCGTCGCGGCCGCCTACATAGTCGCCTGGATGCTCATCCCGATGGCCGGGACGGAGCACAGCGTGGCCGGCAAGGCGATGACCGACCGGCGCGGGCTGGCGCTCGTGGCGGGCTTCTGGTCCGTCCTGATCGTGATACGCGTCCTGGGCGAGGCGTTCCACGCCGGGTGGCTCGGCTCCCTGCTCTGGCCGCTGGCCATCGCCGGCGCGGGCCTGGTCCTGATCTGGCGGAACGCCCCGGAAGACGAGCAGGCGATGATCCGCCACCAGGTCCAGCCGCTGCTCGGCCTGACCACCGGCTCCCGCCGGGCCGGGCTGATCCTGCGGCTGACCGTCGCGGTGATCCTGCTGGCCGGCGGCATCGGGGCGCTGCAGTCCGCCAACGAGAACATCGCCCTGCTGCGGCCGCTGGCCGGGGTGGCGCTGCTGATCTCCGCCATCGTGGTGCTGCTCGGCCCGTGGTGGCTGCGCATCGCGCGGGACCTGGTACTGGAGCGCCAGGCCCGGGTGCGCGCCGAGGAACGGGCCGACATCGCCGCCCGGGTGCACGACTCGGTGCTGCAGACCCTGGCGCTGATCCAGCGCCGCGCGGACCAGCCGCAGCAGGTGGTCGCGCTGGCCCGGGCCCAGGAGCGGGAACTGCGCTCCTGGCTGTTCGACGGCAGGCCGCCCGGCACCATCGACGAGGCCATGACGCTGGCCGGCGGCGTGCGGCTCATCCAGCAGGAGGTGGAGGCCCAGCACGGGGTGGCCGTCGAGGTCGTCATGGTGGGCGACTGCCCGCTGGACGACGACCTGGCCGCGCTGCTCGCGGCCGCGCGGGAGGCCACGGTCAACGCGGTGAAGTGGTCCGGCGCCAGCGTCGTCTCAATCTTCGCCGAGGTGGAACCGGCCGAGGTGTCGGTGTTCGTCAGGGACCGCGGCCAGGGTTTCGACCCGGATGCGGTGCCGGCTGACCGCAAGGGTGTGGCCCAGTCGATCCGTGCCAGGGTGGCCCGCCACGGCGGCAGCGCCACCATCCGCAGCACACCCGGCGAAGGCACCGAGGTGTCGCTGTCTATGAAGTCACCGACCGGCTACAAGCTCATCCGGCCAGGCCAGGAGAGCACTGCACCTGGACCGACGCGGTAGCACGTGTGCCCTCCCGGCCCTGGGCTGGCTGGTGAGCCGAGAGGGTACGGCCCGGAGGCAGGTCCAGACGGCCGGTATCGCCGGGATTACTGGTTAACTGGCAGGCATGAGCGGGGCCAGGCCACGGGTGTTCATCGTGGACGACCACGGGCTGTTCCGGTCCGGGGTGCGGTCCGAGCTTGGTGACGACGTGGAGGTCGTTGGCGAAGCGGACGACGTGGCGCCGGCCATCGCCCGGATCGGTGAGTGCCTGCCCGATGTCGTGCTGCTCGACGTGCACCTGCCCGGCGGCGGCGGCCAGGCCGTGGTGACCGCGGTCAAGGCCGAGCACCCGGAGGTACGGTTCCTCGCCCTGTCCGCGTCCGACGCCCCCGAGGACGTCATCGCCGTGATCCGGGCCGGGGCGCGGGGGTACGTGACCAAGACGATCTCCGGCACCGACCTGGTGGACGCGGTGCACCGGGTCGCGGCGGGCGACGTGGTCTTCTCCCCCCGGCTGGCCGGCTTCGTCCTCGACGCCTTCGCCACCGGCACCGGCCCGCAGCAGCCGCCCCTCGACCCCGAACTCGACCAGCTCACCGCGCGCGAACGTGAGGTGCTGCGGCTGATCGCCCGCGGCTACACCTACAAGGAGATCGCGCGGGAGCTGTTCATCTCCGTCAAGACGGTGGAAACCCACGTCTCCTCGGTGCTGCGGAAGCTGCAACTGTCCACCCGGCACCAGCTCGCCCGCTGGGCGACCGAGCGCCGCCTGGCCTGACCAGCCCCGGCGCCCGCCGGCCCCGGGCGCCGGGCCGGTACTAGGCCGGTTGGTAGCCTGACGTGATGCCTGCCTCACAGGCGCCGGTGTATGACCGCATCGGGGGACGGTACGCGACGGGACGGCGCACGGACCCCAGGGTCGCGGCCCCCATCCTGGCCGCGCTGAGCGGTGCCAGGACGGTGCTGAACGTGGGCGCGGGCAGCGGTTCCTACGAGCCGCGCGGGCCGCGCGTCGCGGCGGTCGAGCCGTCCGTGGTGATGATCGCCCAGCGGCCCCGGGACGCCGCCCCGGCGGTGCGCGCGGTCGCCGAGGCGCTGCCGTTCCGCGACGGAACCTTCGACGCCGCCCTGGGCGTGCTCACCATGCACCACTGGGCCGACCGGGACCGTGGCCTGGCCGAGATGCGCCGGGTGGCCCGCCGCGTGGTGCTGTTCCTGCGCGATCCGGCCCGGGCCAGGCCCTGGTGGCTCGGCCACTACTTCCCCGCGACCGCGCGGCTCGAGGCCGCACGCGAGACGCCGCTCACCGAGGTGGCACGGGTGCTCGGCCCGCTGGAGGTGACCCCGGTGCCGATCCCCGGCGACTGCGCCGACGGGTTCAACGGCGCGTACTGGCGGCGCCCGGAGGCCGTCCTGGATCCGGCGGTGTGGGGGCCCATGTCGGCCCTGTCGATGATCGGCGAGGCCGACCGCGCGGCCGGGATGAGCCGCCTGCGCGCCGACCTGGAGAGCGGCGCCTGGGACCGGCGTTTCGGCCACCTGCGCGGGCTGGCCGAACTGGACCTCGGCTACCGCGTGGTGGTGGCCAGGTAAGGCTCAGCCGCCCAGCGTGGCCGCCACGAAGTCCAGCTTGGCGCGCAGATGCCTGGTCCCGCCGCCCTCGTGGCCGTTGAACTCGTACACCGCGATGTCCTTCGGCCCGGCGTAGTGGTTGTACGCGGCGAACACCGTGGACGGCGGGGTGATGTCGTCGGCCAGCCCGGCGGAGAACAGCGCCGGGGCGTGCGCCCGCTTGGCGTGGTTGACCACGTCCACATAGGACAGCGTGCGGAACACCGTCTCCACCAGGTCGCTGTGCACGGCGCAGTACTCGGACAGCTCGAAGTACGGGTAGCTGTTGGTGACCTCCACCGCGCGCCGGGGATGGGCCATGAACGGCACGTCCGGCATGGCCGCCCGTACGCCCGCCGCCAGGTGCGCCGCCACGATCGCCAGCCCCCCGCCCTGGCTCACGCCGGTGGTGACCAGCGGAAGGCCGGTAGTGGCCGGGTGAGCGCGGGCCGCGTCCACGGCGCAGACCGCGTCGGTGAACAGGCGGGTGTAGTAGTGCGTGCCGGGATCGGCGATGCCGCGGGTCATGAACCCGCGGGAACTCGGCGCGCCGTTGTCGCTGGGGTCCGGCGTGTCCGCGCCGCGCCACCCGCCGCCCTGGCCGCGGGTGTCCATGACCAGGTGGACGTGGCCGGCGCAGCTCCAGGGCAGCCAGTCCAGCGGGTCGCCGCGGCCGCCACCGTAGCCGATGTACTCCACGACCACCCCGCCGCGCGGCGCCGCCTCGTGCGGGACGATCAGCCACGCCTTGACCGGGTCCCCGCCGAACCCGGAGAACGTGACGTCGAACACCTCGGCGTGCCGCATCGCACTGTCGGCCGCGGTGAAGACCGGTGCCCGCGCGGCCGCCCGGGCGGCGGCGAGCTGGCCGGACCAGAACTCGTCGAAGTCGGCGGGCTCGGCCACATCGGGGGCGTAGCGGCGGAGCTCGGCAAGCGGCAGGTCGGTGAACATGCGAAGGAGCGTAACGGTGCTAGCCCGGGGGGCGACCCCCCGGAACCCCCGATGGCTCAAGGCCCCGTTCCTTCGTCACGGGGCCTTGGCCGCTAGCTCGCGGGCAGCAGCGTCACGACCGGATAGAGCACCCGGTCGTAACCAACCGGCCGCCGCGGCCCGGTCATGGTCACCGGCAGCACCGCCCGGATGTCCGTGCTCGACGCGCCGACCCGCAGCTCCACCTCGCCGGGATCCACCTGCCGGCGGCCGGACCGGCCGGTGTAGGAGGTCAGGTCGGCGTGCAGGTCGAGGACCACGGTCCGGGCCTGGCCCGGCGCGAGGTCTGCCCGCGCGGTGGCGATGAGCTGCTGCACCGGGCGGGCTACCTCGGCCACCGGGTCGTGCAGGTACACCTGGACGACCTCGGCGGCGGGGATGGCAGCGTCGTTGCGCAAGGTCAGCGACACCTGGCAGTACCCGTCGGTCGGCCAGCCCCGCGGCGACCGCAGCACCACGCCGTGCCAGGTGACCGGGGCGTAGGACAGCCCGTGACCGAACGGGAAGAGCGGCGTCGGGTCCACGGTGCTGACCTCGCTGCGCAGCCCCGGGCCCGGGGCGAGGTAGGTGCCCGGCTGGGTGGCGCCCGCGGCCGGGAAGCTGACCGGCAGGCGGCCGGACGGGTTGACCCGCCCGCTCAGCACGTCGGCAAGCGCCCGCCCGCCCTCCTGGCCGGGGAAGAAGCCGCAGACCGCCGCGGCGAGCCGGCCCGCCTGCCCGGACAGCTCGTAGGGCCGCCCGGTGAGCAGCACAAGGACCACCGGGGTGCCGGTGTCAAGCAGGGCGTCGAGCAGTTCGGCCTGCCGGCCGGGCAGGCGCAGGCTGGCGGCGTCGCAGCCCTCGCCCGAGGTGCCGGCGCCGAACATGCCGGACCGGTCACCGAGCACCGCGACGCAGACGTCGGCGGCGCGGGCCACCTCGGCCGCCTCGGCCAGGCCGGCGTCCGCACCGCCGAGCACCGGGCAGCCCTGCGCGTAGCTGACCGCGTACCCGGCCGGGTCGGCGCGCAGCGCGTCGAGCACGCTCGGCGCGTCGATCCCCAGCGGGACGTCCGGATGGTGGATGCCCACGTGCTGCGGGAACGAGTAACAGCCGAACATCGCACCGGCCTCGGCGGCCCGCGGCCCGACCACGGCGACCTTCCTGGCCGACAGCGGCAGCGTGCCGTCGTTGGCGAGCAGCACGATGGACCGCTGGGCCAGCTCCCTGGCCAGCTCCCGGGACCGCTCGTCGTCGGGGAGCCCGGCCGCCTCCGGCCGCGGCGCCCAGCCGGCGTCCAGCAGCCCGAGTTCGCACTTCTGCTCCAGGACCCGGGCGGCGGCCCGGTCCACCAGGGCGACGGGAACCTCCCCCGCCTCGGCCGCGTGCAGCAGCGGCATGCCGTAGCAGTCCACCGTGGGCAGTTCCACGTCCACCCCGGCGGCGAGGGCCTGGGCCGCGGCATCGCCCCGGCTGGCCGCCACGCCGTGCATGGCCTGCAGGAACCCCACCGCGCCGTAGTCGGAGACCACGGTCCCGGTGAAGCCGCAGCGGCCGCGCAGCCAGTCGGTTAGCAGCGCCGGGTCCGCGGTGGCCGGCATGCCGTCCAGGTCGGTGTAGCTGGGCATGACCGACCGCGCGCCCGCGCGCAGCGCCATCTCGAACGGCGGCAGCAGCACGTCGGCCAGCTCCCGCGGGCCCATGGAGACCGGCGCCATGTTGCGCCCGGCCCGGGATGCCGAGTATCCGGCGAGGTGCTTCAGCGTGGCCACCACCCCGGCCGACTCCAGCCCGCGCACGTAACTGCTGCCGATCAGGCCGACCAGGTACGGGTCCTCGCCGATGGACTCCTCCACCCGGCCCCAGCGCAGGTCACGGACCACGTCCAGGACCGGCGCCAGGCCCTGGTGCACGCCGAGCCCGCGCATCGCCGTGCCGACCTGGGCGGCCATCCGCTCGATCAGCTGCGGGTCGAACGAGGCGCCCCAGCACAGCGGGGACGGGTACACGGTGGCCTGCCAGGCGAGCATTCCGGTCAGGCATTCCTCGTGCACCATGGCCGGGATGCCGAACCGCCCGGCCGCGACGATCTGGTCCTGGAGCACGGCCACGGCGCGGGCGCCGTCCGCCGGGGCCACGGGGGCGGTGCCGAACACCCGGGTGAGCTGGCCGAGGCCGGCGTCGATGAGGGTCTCCCAGTCCGGCACCGGGGCGGCGTCGTGCTGGTGCGGCACGACCTCGCCGCGGGCGGAGTCCACGCCGACCCAGACGCTGTAGAGCTGCGCGATCTTTTCCCGCAGCGTCATGCGGGAGAGCAGGTCGCGGACCCGCTCGGCGGGCATGGCCGCCGGATCCCGCCAGGTTTCCGTGGATACCCGGCCCTCGATCGTCACGTCCCTCGTCGTCCTTTACCGGGAAGCGGGCCGCCAGGCCCGGGTTGACTGCCTTATCACCAGGCTGGTCGCGAGCGTGATGTGCGTGGCCTGGAGCTTCTCGCCGCGGATGAGCGACAGGAGCAGCTCGATGGACCGTTCGCCCATCTTGCGGATGGGCTGCTCGACGGTGGTCAGCGGCGGGGCGCACAGCGTGGATTCCGGGATGTTGTCGAAGCCCACCACGGACAGGTCCGCCGGCACCCGCAGGCCGAGTTCGGTGGCGACCTCGATGGTGGCGATGGCCGACATGTCGTTCGCCGCGAAGACGGCGGTGGGCGGATCCGGCGCGGTCAGCAGCAGCCGCGCCTGCTCCAGGGAGACCTCCGAGTCGTAGGCGCCCAGCCGGATCAGGCTCTCGTCCACGCTGACCCCGGCCGCCCGCAGCGCCTCCCGGTATCCCCGCTCGCGCAGCTGCGCCGACTCCAGGTCGGGCCGCCCGGTCAGCATGGCGATGCGCCGGTGCCCGAGGCTCAGCAGGTGCCCGGTGGCGAGCTGAGCGCCGCGGAGGTTGTCGGAGACCACGGTCGGCAGGCCGGACTGGCCGGTGTGCGGGTCGATGGCGACGATCGGCGCGCCGTAGTTCACGTCCACCACCGTCGGGGTGACCAGGACGGCGCCGTCGATCAGCGTGCCCGACAGCCGGGACAGGTACCTGCGCTCCCAGCCCACCCGGTCGCGGGCATGCCCGCCCGCGGAGTAGACGACAAGCTCGAACCCGGAATACCTGATGGCGTCGGCCACGCCCTTGAGCAGTTCGGTGCTGAACGGCTCCAGGTCGGCGACCAGGATGCCGATCACGTTGGTGCGGTGGTTGCGCAGGCTCTGCGCGACGAGGCTGGCCTCGTAACCCAGTTCCTCGATGACGGCCTGCACCCGCGCGGTGGTGTCGCTGGCCACGCCGTAGCGATTGTTGATCACCTTCGAAACCGTGGCGACAGACACGCCAGCGCGCGCGGCGACGTCGCGGATGGTGACACGTGAGCTTGGCTCCACCCGGGCGAGAATACCTGTATAAAACGTTATCGACAACGATTGACATGAACGATACGACGCGCGAAACTCGGCGGCAAGCCCAGGTGGCCACGCTGGTCCGCGCTCGCGCCAAATATCGTCAGGAGATGACCAGACATGCGCAGCATCCGGAATGGCGCCGCGCTCGCCCTTGCGGCGACGACGGCGCTTACTCTCGCCGCATGCGGCGGCAGCAACGGCGGCGCAGGCTCGGGGAGCGCCTCTGATTCGGGCAGCAGTTCTGTGACGCTCACGTGGTGGAACAACGCCACCGCGAACCCGCTCAAGGGCGTCTGGGCGGGCGTGGCCGGTTCCTATCACGCCGCCCACCCGCACGTGGCATTCCAGATCGACCCGATCCAGAACGAGCAGTTCACCACGAAGATCCCGCTCGCGCTGCAGTCCGGCAGCCCGCCGGACATCTACCAGCAGTGGGGCGGCGGCCAGGAGGCCACGCAGGTCAAGTCCGGCAAGGTCATGAACATCACCAAGGCGGTGTCCGGCTGGATCGGCCAGCTTGGCTCGGCCGCACAGGGCTGGCAGGTCGGCGGCCAGCAGTACGGCATTCCCTACGACCTGCACATGGTCGGCTTCTGGTACCGCAAGGACCTGTTCACCAAGGCGGGCATCGCCAGCCCGCCGGCCACCCTGGCCGAGCTCAACTCGGACGTCGCCAAGCTGAAGGCCGCGCACATCGTGCCGATCGCGGTGGGCAGCAAGGACCGCTGGCCGGACGCGTTCTGGTGGGAGTACTTCGCGCTGCGGGACTGCTCCACCGGCACGCTCAAGGCGGCGATGAAGGCGATCAACGTGAGCAACCCGTGCTTCCTCAAGGCCGGCGAGGACCTCCAGGCGTTCATGAAGACCAAGCCGTTCCAGACCGGCTTCCTCGGCACCGCGGCCCAGCAGGGCGCGGGCAGTTCCGCGGGCATGGTCGCCAACGGCAAAGCGGCCATGGAACTGCAGGGCGACTGGGAGCCTGGTGTCATGGCCGCCCTGTCCACCGACAAGACGCTCGGCACCAAGCTGGGCTGGTTCCCGTTCCCCGGCGTCACCGGCGGCGCGGGCGCGCCGACCACGCTGCTCGGCGGTGGTGACGGCTTCTCCTGTACCACCGGGGCCACGTCCGCCTGCGCGGAGTTCCTCCAGTACATCGACAGCCCGGCGGTGCAGAAGAAGCTGGTGGGCGCGGGCGTCGGCCTGCCTGCCAACCCGGCCGCGGCGTCCGCGCTGACCGACCCCACGCTGAAGCAGATCCTGGCCTACAGCCACGCCTCGCCGTTCATCCAGAACTACTTCGACATCGCCTTCCCGACCAACGTCGGCCAGGCGGTGGACAACGCGGTCGCGAACTTCTTCGCCGGGCAGGGCACGCCGGCGACGATCATCCAGACCGTGAACCAGGCGGCCTCGACCTCCTGATGGCCCGGGCCGTAAGCGCGGCGGCCGCGGCGGACACCTCCGCCGCGGCCGCCGCCACGCCGCCGGACCTGCCGCGGCGCCCGGGCCGGCTGCGCAAGCGGCTGGAACTGACCCTGCTGCTGGGACCGGCGCTGATCCTGTTCATCGGCTTCGTGCTGGCACCCATCGGCATCGCCGTCTACTACAGCCTGTACAACTGGAGCGGGTTCGGCCCGCTGACCGAGTTCACCGGGCCGCACAACTACTCGCTGGCGCTGTCCGACCCGGTGTTCCGCTCGGCGATCACGCACAACGTCGTGATCGCCGTGCTGTCGGTGGTCATCCAACTGCCGGTCAGCATCGGGCTGGCGCTGCTGCTGAACCGGCGGATCCGCGGCCGGCCCCTGCTGCGGCTGGTGGTGTTCGCCCCGTACGTGCTCTCCGAGGCGACCACCGCGGTCATCTGGCTGCTCATGCTGCAGCCGGGCGGGTTCGCAGACAAGTTCCTGTCCGCGGTCGGCCTCGGCGGCCTCATGCACCTGTGGCTGGCCAACCTCAGCATCGTGCTCTACACCCTGTTCGTGGTGCTGACCTGGAAGTACATCGGCTTCGGCATCATCCTGCTGCTGGCCGGCCTGCAGGGCGTCCCGGCGGAACTGCGCGAGGCGGCCGCCATTGACGGGGCGTCGGCCTGGCAGACCACCCGGCGCATCGTGCTGCCGCTGCTCGCCCCGACGATCCGGATCTGGGTCTTCCTGACCATCATCGGCTCGCTGCAGCTGTTCGACGTGGTGTGGATCATGACCGGCGGGGGGCCGGCCAACGCGTCGGTCACCATGGCGACGTACCTGATCAACCGCGGCTTCCAGAGCTACGAGTTCGGTTACGCCAGCGCGATCGCGGTCATCCTGTTCATCATCTGCTTCCTGTTCTCGCTGCTCTACCAGCGGTTCGCGCTGCGCAGGGACACCCGCGGCGCCCTCACGAGGGCGGTCGGGTGAGCGCGGCAGCCGGCGCCGCGCCGAGGGCCGCCAGGCCGCCCGCCCCGGAGCCACCGGCCCGCAGGTTCTCCCTGGTCACGCCGCTCACCTGGCTCGTGGTGGTGCTGATCGTCGGCATTACCGTGATCCCGCTGATCTTCGTGATCGAGGGCGGCTTCCGGTCCACCGGGCAGATCAACGCCTCGCCCGTGGGGCTGCCCCATCCCTGGGTGTGGGGCAACTACACCTCGGTCCTGTTCTCCTCGACGTTCTGGCGGTTCCTGGGCAACAGCGCCTTCATCGCGGTGGTGGCGACCGGGGGCGCGGTGGGGTTCGGCTCGATGGCGGCGTTCGCGCTGTCCCGGATCGAGTTCAAGGGCCGCGAGGCAATCTTCACCCTGTTCACGGTCGGCCTGCTGTTCCCGATCGGGGTAGCGAGCCTGCCGTTGTACCTGCTGCTGCAGCGCATCCACATGCTGGACAACCTGCTCGGGGTGGCGATACCGGAGGCCGCGTTCTCGCTGTCCATCACGATCGTGATCCTCCGCCCGTTCATGCGCGGGATCCCGGCGGAGATCGAGGACGCGGCCGTGGTGGACGGCGCGACCCGGCTGAAGTTCTTCGCCCGCATCCTGCTGCCGCTGTGCCGGCCCGCGCTTGTCACGGTCGCGATCCTGGCGTTCGTCTTCAGCTGGAACAACTACCTGCTGGCCTACATCGTGTTCACCAGCCCGGAGCACTTCACGCTGCCGCTCGGGGTGGCCACCTTCCAGACCCAGTACTCACAGGACACGGCGCGCATTTTCGCGTTCACCGCGCTGTCCATGGTGCCCGCGCTCGGCTTCTTCGTCCTCGCCGAGCGGCGCATTGTCGCCGGCCTGTCGGGCTCGCTGAAAGGCTGACCGCCGGCCCTGAGTGGCCGTTTTTCATATGCCGGACGATGGGCCGGGGCCGGCCATCTGCCGCGCCGCGAGCCGGCCAGCGCCGTAGGGCCGGAGGATCCACGAGCATCTCCTAGCCGCCGGAAAGGCAGGCCAATCCTAGATCATCCGGCCAGGAGTTCCGCGGCGTGATCGGGGACGTAGGTCTGCGATTCGCGGGGCGCGCGCACGTAGCCGCTGGACGCCGGCCGCGGCGGCAGTTGCAGCGGCCTGCGTTGCACGTCGCGGTAGCGCAGGGTGCCGACCAGGTGGGCGATCATGTTGATCCGGGCGCGCCGCTTGTCCGCGCTGTCCACCACATACCAGGGTGCCTCGGGGATGTCGGTATGCACGAACATCTCGTCCTTGGCCCGGGAGTAGTCCTCCCAGCGCGTGATCGACTCCAGGTCCATAGGGGACAGCTTCCAGCGCCGCATCGGGTCCTCCAGGCGGGAGCGGAACCGGCGCTCCTGTTCGAGGTCGCTCACCGAGAACCAGTACTTGCGGAGCAGGATGCCGTCCTCGACCAGCAGCCGCTCGAAGATCGGGCACTGGTGCAGGAACCGGCTGTACTGCTCCTTCGTGCAGAACCCCATGACGTGCTCGACCCCGGCCCGGTTGTACCAGCTCCGGTCGAACATCACGATCTCGCCCGCGGCGGGCAGGTGGTCCACATACCGCTGGAAGTACCACTGGGTCTGCTCCCGCTCGGTCGGCGCCGGCAGCGCCGTGATCCTGGCGATCCGCGGGTTCAGGTACTCGGTGACCCGTTTGATCGTGCTCCCCTTGCCGGCCGCGTCCCTGCCCTCGAACACCACCACCAGCCGGGCGCCCTCGGTGCGCACCCACTCCTGCAGCTTCACCAGCTCGCCCTGCAGCCGGAACAGCTCCTTCTCGTAGATCTTGCGGGGCAGCCGCTCGATCTCGCCTGCCGGGTCCGGGGCCGGCTTGCCGTTCTTCCCGTCCTTGTTCGCCACCGTGGTTCTCCTTCCGCGCGGGCGGCGGCGGGCCGCGGCCCATCGCGCCTCTGCGGGATTACTTGCCCGACGGCGAGTCTTCAAGCACGTCGCGGACCGCCCGTCGCGGTGTCGCGGGCGCCGGGAGGCCGTAGCCGATCCGCAGGATCAGCTGCGGGCTGCCCCGGCCGGACGCCGGATCGCGCACCTGCCAGGCGTCGGCGGTCTCCAGCGGCTGGGTCAGCGGGCAGGTGGCGATGCCCCGGCCGGTGGCGGTCAGCAGCACCCGTTGCAGTGCCTGGCCGGCGCGCAGCCAGTCCACCCGGGTACTGGCGGCGGTGGACAGCACGGCGAGCTGCGGCGCTTCCTCGAACCAGGCGTAACCCGGCGCGTGACCGGGCAGGAAGTCGCGCACCGGGGTGCTGCCGCGCGGATCCCGCGGGCCCGTGGCACCGCCGGGGATACCGTCCTTGTCGCGCTCCCCGCCGACCCACCGGGCCAGCTCGTCGCGGTACCCGGGGTCGCCGAGCAGATCGATCTCGGCATCCGCGATCAGGCGCAGCAGCCGGTACGTCTCGTCGTGGCTGGGCAGGGACAGGTCCGCTCCCTCGAGCCGGGCCGCCTGCACGAGTTCGGCGAGCACCCCGGGCGGCACCGGGCGGCCGCTGTACGGGCCGCGGTTGGTGTGCCGGGCCGGGATGGCCGCATGCAGGTCCCGCTCGGCCTCGTCCGGGCGGTGCCGCCCAGACAGCCCGATCGTGGCCAGCAGCAGCGGCTCGCCCGGCGTCGGGAGCAGCCGGACCACGGGCTGGCGGCCCGCCACCGCCGCGGCGATCCGCAGGTTGAACAGCGCGGCACCGCAGCCGATGTGCACGGCGCGGCCGTGCGGGTCGCTGTGGGCCAGCATCCGGGCCGGGTCGGCATACAGCTCGATGGTGGCGGTGTCCTGGTCGGCACGGAAGCGCCATGGCTGGGTGTTGTGCATCGACGGCGCCAGCGTCGCCGCATGCAGTATCTGGGTGATCTGCGCTTCCCGCAGCCCTGCCTGCGTCATGCGCCCAGCGTGGCCGCGGCGCTCCCGGGCCGGTAGGGACGTAGGTCCCGGACCGGGATGCTTAGGGCCCGGCGGGCTCGAAGCCGGCCCCGAGGTCCTGGGCGGCCCACCGGGCGACGTAGCTGAACCGGTCGGCGCGGACCAGGCCGTGCCGCCATTCCACCGGCATGGCGTTGCTCGACGCGAGCCGCTCGATGGCGAGCGCGGGCGAGCGGGCGTCCAGGCCGAGCAGTTCCCGCTGCACGCGGGTCGGCAGCACCGGCCGGATCCGCTCCCAGCCCGCGTCGGGCCACAGCCCGCAGGTGGCCTGCAGTTCGTGGTAGAGCGCGGTGCGGGTGAAGTCGACCCGCAGCAGCGGCCGGGCCAGGGCGGCCGGCAGCCAGGAACAGTCGAGCACGATCGGCTGGTCGTCGGCCAGCCGCAGCCGCTCCAGGTAGACCAGCGGCTCGTCCGGCGGCCGGCCGAGCACCTTGGCCGCTTCCTCGTCGCGCCGTTCCTCGAGGTGGCGGACGACGCTGCGCTGCACGTAGCCCTGGGCCTCGACGGACCGGAACAGGCTGTACAGCGCGCCGAGCGGCTGCTCGATCAGCGACCCGGTGACGAAGGTCCCCTTGCCGCGGCCGCGCTCGATGATGCCCTCGGCCTGCAGGCGGCGCACCGCTTCCCTGACGGTGTGGCGGCTCACCCCGTAGGTCTCCCTGAGTTCCTCGTCACCGGGGAACCTGGTGGTGAACTCGCCCCGGGCCAGCCGGCTGCGCAGGTCGCCGAGCACCTGGGCCCACAGCGGCATCGGGCTGTTCCGGTCGGGGATCACGCTTCCAGTATGCGGCCTGCCACCCGGCCGGCCAGCGTCCCGGCCGCCGCCAGCGGGGCCGCCAGCCCGGGCGGTATCCCATGCCGCCCGGCCAGCCAGGCCGCGTCCAGATGGCTCATCCAGACCGCGCCGTCGGCGTCCTCCCAGACCAGCACCTTCAGCGGCAGATCGAGCGCGGCCAGCGGCGCCGCGACCATGACCGGCGTCCCCGCTACCGGGCTGCCGAAGATCACTAGCTTGGTCGGCCGCAGCGACAGCCCGGCCCGCTCGGCCTCGCCGCTGTGGTCCACGATCGCGAACAGGGTGGCTCCCGCCGCGCGGATCGCCTCGGTGAGCCGGTCCACGGTGTCGCCGAACGGGAACGGGCTCGGCGTGTGGCTGATGCCGGCCGCCTGGCCTGCTCCCGCGGGCCGCCGCTCGGCCGGTTCGCTCATCCTGTGCCTCCCGGTCCGCGCCTCACATCGCCGTCAGCAAGCCATCCCAGTACGCTTCCACCCTGGCCCGGACGAAGTCGGCCGCCTCGCCGCTCACCTCCACCCGCACACCCGTACCGTAACCCGGCCGGCCCGGGGGGAGCCATCGCCGCCGGATCACCGGACGGCGGGAGAGCCCGATGGGCAGAAAGCCTCCGGCGGGGGATACTGGACAGCGCAGCTCACGTCCGCACGGAGGGGCCGTGGTCGCACGACGCCTGCACTGGCCGCCCGACGCCCGCCTGATGGCACGGCAGCTGGCCGGCGCCTGGCTCTGCGGCTCGGTGCTGATGGGCACGGTGGCGTGGGGGATCATGTCCGCCCAGGGCACCTCGATCCCGGTGCCGACCCCGGTGAAGCTGGCCGGCCCGGCCAGGATCACGGTGTTCTGCCCCGGCCAGCCGTCCTGCGAGCCCCCATCGTTCTTCCAGCTCATGCCGCTAGCCCGGCTGGCGGTGCTGGCCCTGGTCGCCCTGCTGTTCGTCGCGCTGGCGGTGCTCAGCTGGTGGACCGCGGGGGCGTCCTGGCTGACCGGCGACGGCCGGGCCCGGCTGTTGTGGGTCCTGCTCGTCGGGGGCGGCGGGCTGCTCGGCTGGTCCTATGCCGCCGTGATCACGTTCGCCGCCGGGTTCGGCTTCGCCGCCCAGCTGGCCCTCGCCTATACCGCGGGCGGGCTGCCGTTCGCGCTGGTCGCCGGAATGCTGCTGCGGCCCTGGCGGGCGAACGTCGTGGCCGGTGGCGTGTCGGCCGGCCTGGTGGCGGCCGGCTTCCTGATGGTGGCCGGCCAGCCGGCGCCGCAGGACGTGTTCACGCTGTACGCCGACTACGCCCGCTCCTTCTTCAGCGGCGGCCCGGGCCCGATCCTGTACTAGCCGGCGGGCCGGGGGCGCAGGCCGTCCACGATGAGGGCCAGCATCCGGTCCGCCTGGCCCGGGTCCGCCGACTTCTCGGTGGCGATGTTGACCGCGTGCACGAGCCTGATCACGTCCCCGGCGTCCGCATCCGGGCGCACCACCCCGGCCTGCTTCGCGCGGACGAGCAGGGATTCGGCCGAGCCGCGGATCACCGTGGCGCAGGCGGACAGCAGTTCCGAGTCGGTGCCGAGGGTGGCCAGCAGGGCCGAGGTCATGCTCCGCTTGGTGCTGCTGAACCTCACCATGGCCCGCAGCCACTCGGCGAACGCGTCGCCGGGGGACTCGGCCTCGCGCAGTTCCTCCGCTCGCGCGCGGAGCGATTCCACCTGGTCCCGGTACACCGCTTCGAGCAGCGCCTGCCTGGTGGGGAAGTGCCGGTACAGGGTGCCGATCCCGACGCCGGCCCGGCGCGCGATCTCCTCGAGCGAGACGTCGTCGGCGCCGTGCTCCACGAACGCGGCACTCGCCGCGTCAAGCAGCCTGGCGTAGTTGCGCTGCGCGTCGGCCCGCATCGGGCGTGCCTGGCCGGCCTGCTCGCGCGTCCCGGTCCCGCCCATCGGCCGTCATCCTGCCTGGTCCTAAATCATTTGCGAAACGGAGGGTCCCTCCGTATAGTTAGCGGAGGTTGGCTCCGGTTACACGATAGTCAACGCGAGGGGGCCGGCGCACATTCCCTTCGGCTCCGCCCGCAGCTCGCTCCCGGAAAGGAACTCATGTCGACCTCGTCGATCATGCAAGACATCAGCCAGCGCTCCGGCCGCCGGGCCGCGCTGCGCGACCGCCGGGGCCTGGCCCTGGCGATCGTGCTCGGCGCCCAGCTGATGATCATCCTCGACATGACCGTGGTGAACATCGCCCTGCCGAGCATCGCCCGCGGCCTGCACTTCTCGGTGCCCAGCCTGTCCTGGGTGCTGAACGCTTACACGCTGACGTTCGGCGGCCTGCTGCTGCTCGGCGGGCGGGCCGGTGACATCCTCGGGCGGCGGCGGGTGTTCGGCGCGGGCATCGTCGTGTTCACCGCGGCCTCGCTGGCCGGCGGGCTGGCGCAGTCGGCGGGCTGGCTGCTGGCCGCCCGCGCGGCGCAGGGCGTCGGCGGCGCGATCGCCTCGCCGGCCGTCCTGGCAATGATCACCGCCAGCTTCGCGGACGGCCGCGAGCGCGCCCGGGCGCTGGGCATCTACACCGCCGTGGTGATGGGCGGCGGGTCGCTGGGCCTGGTGCTCGGCGGGGTGATCACCGAATGGGTGTCCTGGCGCTGGGTCCTGTTCATCAACGTGCCGATCGGCGTGCTTGTCGCCCTGGCCGCCCCGCTGTTCCTGCCCGAGACCGACCGCCAGCCCGGCCATTTCGACGTCACGGGCGCGCTGACCTCCACGGCGGGGATGGTCTCGCTGGTGTACGGCATCATCCGTGCCGCCGCGGACGGCTGGAGCGACCGGGTCGCCCTCGGCGCGTTCGCCGCCGCGGTCGTGCTGCTCGCCGGGTTCCTCTACCACGAATCGCGCGCCCGGCAGCCGATCACCCCGCTGCGGCTGTTCGCCGACCGCCGCCGGGCCGGCTCGTTCCTGACCCGGCTGCTTGTCGTGGCCGGCATGTTCGGCATGTTCTTCTTCCTCACCCAGTTCGTCCAGGAGATCCTGGGGTTCAGCCCGCTCCGCGCCGGGATCAGCTTCCTGCCGATGACCGCCGCCCTGTTCGGCGTCTCCCGGCTGTCGCCCCGCCTGGTCAGCCGGTTCCAGCCGTGGACGCTCATGGTGGCCGGCATGCTGCCGGTGGTGGCCGGGATGACCTGGCTGTCCCGGATCACCCCGGGAACCGGCTACCTGGCCGGCGTCCTCGGCCCCATGGTGCTCATCGGCGCCGGGATGGGCGTGGTGTTCGTGCCGCTCACCATGGCCTCGCTGTCCGGCGTGCGGCCGGAGGACTCGGGTGCCGCGTCCAGCATGGTGAACGTCATGCAGCAGGTCGGCGGCTCGCTCGGGCTGGCCATCCTGGTCACCGCGGCCAGCGGCGCCGGCGGGGCCCGGCACCTGGCGGCGGGCCACGCCGCCGTCGTGCACGGCATGGCCAGTGCCTTCGCCCTGGCGGCGATCCTGGACGTGCTCGCGCTGCTTGTGATCCTCACGGTGATGCGCGCGGGACCGAAGGAAAATGACAAGACAGCCACAAGCCAATAACGACGGGAGGTGCCCGGGTAAGGCACGGGCGCGTCTGCCCAGAGCATGCCGTTAGCACGCTCGCATTGGTTTCACTGCCTGCGGGTTTAGCCTTTGCCGGCGGGGGCTGAGCGCCCCCGCCGGTGTGGCATCATGTGGGCGTGCCAGACCCGCGGGCCAGTTCGGCGCCGGTGGATTCCGAGCCGGCTCCGCGGAGCCGGCCGGCGGCTTTCAGCGCACCGGAAATACGGCCCTACTTTGTGCTCGCGCCGATTTCGCTGCTTCTTTCGCTGTATCTGAGCTGGCGCCTGCTCGGCGGTTTGCCGAACCGGATGGTGGCGGGGAACCCCGCCGACATCCGGCTCTTCACCTGGTACCTGGAACATGACTCGGTGTCCGTGCTGCACGGGCAGAATCCGCTGTTCTTCACCACGATGAACGCCCCGGCCGGCGTCAACGGGATGTGGAACACCTCGCTGCTGCTGCCGGCCCTGATCATGGCCCCGGTGACGCTGCTGGCGGGGCCGCTGGCCGCCTACAACGTGCTGTTCATCCTGGGGCTGGCGGCCGGGCCGCTCTGCGCGTTCCCGCTGCTGCGGCGGTTCGTGGACAACGTCACGGCCGCGGGCCTGGGGGCGCTGGTGTTCGGCTTCTCTCCCGCCGTGCTCGCGTCCGGTTTCGGGCACATCAACCTCGCGCTGACCGCCCCGATGACGATCAGCCTGCTCCTGGCCCATGACCTGGTCACGGGCCGGCGCGGTCCGGTGACCGGGGGCGCGGCCCTGGGGCTGGCCATGGTCGCCCAGCTCTTCACCTCCGAGGAGCTGCTGTTCCAGACGGGCCTGGTCATCGTGGTGGCCGGTGTCCTGGTGCTGGTGACGCGGCCCCGGCTGGTCACGGCGGCGGCGCTCAACCGGATCGCTAGGGGAGCCGCGGCCGGGCTCGGCGTGTTCCTGTTCGTCTGCGCCGGGCCGCTCTGGATCCAGTTCTGGGGGCCGCTGCACCAGCACGGGAGCCCGTTCACGCTGTCGTACTTCGAGACCGACCTGCGCGGCTTCTATGTCCCCTCGCACCTGCTCTGGCTGACCAGCAAGGGCAGCTCGGCGTTCGCGGCCTCCTACATCCCCGGTGCCGCCGAGTACCTGGCCTACCTGGGCATCCCGCTCCTGGTGGCCGCCCCGCTGGCAGGCATCGCGCGGAGCTCCGATCCGCGCGCCCGGCTGCTGCTCGGTACCGGAGCGGTGTTCGCGCTGTTCTCCCTCGGCGGCACGCTGCTCGACAACGGGCACCAGACGGCGGTCCACCTGCCCTGGGGCCTGGTGGAGAACTGGCCGGTGTTCGGGTCGGCGCTGCCGGACCGGTTCGCCATCGTGGTGGCGCTGGCGGCCGCGGGCCTGCTGGCCGTGGGCGTCGGCTGGCTGCTGGACACCGGGCGGGCCCGCGCCCGCATCCTCGCGGCGCTGCTGGCCGTGGCCTGCGTGGTACCGCTGCTGCCCAGGCCGTACCCCGCGGTGACCGCGGCCCAGGCGCCGCCGTTCTTCGCCGCGGCGGGCCGGTGGCTCTCCCCCGGCTCGACCGTGCTGGTCCTGCCGTACCCGACCGCCTTGCAGACCCAGCCGCTGGTGTGGCAGGCCGCGGCGCATATGGCGTTCCAGATGCCCGGCGGCTATTTCATCGGGCCGGCCTACGGCGGGGAAGCCTTTGTCGGCGGGCCAGGCCCCACGGCGGTGGCCGCCACGCTGATCGAGATACAGCTCGGCATCCCGGCCCCGCCGGTCACCCCGTCACTGCGCGCGAGCTTCTGGCAGGACATGTCGTACTGGGGCGCCCACGCGATCGTGGCCGGGCCCGGTGCCCGTGCCGCGCTGACCCGGTTCATCCAGGAGCTGGTGCGGCGCCCGCCGCTGCACACCGGCGGGGTGCTGCTCTGGCGGCACCTGCCCTAGGACCTAGGACATGAGCGCGGTGCGGCCCTGGATGAGCGCCAGGGTGGCGGCCGCGGCCTGGTCGGCGGCGCTGCCGACGGGGTCCTCCTGGTCGGCGAAGGAACCGTCGAGCAGCAGCGCGGCGTGGCCGTGCGCGGTGGCCTCGGCCGCGGCCATGAGGGCCTCGGCCGCCCGGGCGTCGTGCCCGCAGATCTCCAGGGCGCAGCCGCGGAAGGTCTCCTCCAGGGCGTGGAAGGCGCGCCGGAACTCGGGGTAACGGCTCTTGTCGATGCCCGCGACGAACAGCGTGTCGAACAGCGGGCGCTGCTCACCGGCGAACCTGACGTAGGCGCGGGCCAGCGCGGCCAGCCGCTGCCCGGGGGGATCGGTGTCCCGGCCCTCCGCCGCCAGGGCCGCGGCGAAGGCGTCAAGCGCGCGCACCCCCACCGCCGCGAGCAGGTCGTCGCGGTCGGCGAAGTGGCGGTAGGGGGCGGCCACCGTGACCCCGAGCCGCCGGCTGGCCTCGGCCAGGGAGAACTCGCGCACCCCGCGCTCGGCGATCAGGCTGATCGCGACGTCGATGAGCGCGGCCTTGAGGTCGCCATGGTGGTACCGGCCGCCCTTGGCGGGCCCGTCAGAGGGGATATCGGACACCCGTGAGCCGTTCCGATTCCTGCCACAGGCGGCGCTGGGCGCTCCGGTCGTGGGAGCCCTCGCTGGAGCCGATCCGGGCGGGCCAGCCCCGCTCGCCGCGCCAGCGGACCGGCCCGTAGTACTCGCCGCCCCGCACCGCCGGATCGGTGGCGGCCCGCAGCGTGCCGAGCGCGCCCATCGCGGCGCTCTGCGCCAGCGGCCGCTCGATCAGGACGTAGAGCGCGGTCATCACCCGGGAAAGGTACCGCGCCAGGTCGGTCCTCGTCAGGCCCGGGTGGGCCGCCACCGCGATCGCCGGGTGCCCGGCCGCGGCCAGCCGCCGCTGGAGTTCGTAGCTGAACATCAGGTTGGCGAGCTTGGACTGGGCGTAACCGGCCATCCGCCGGTAACCGTGCTCGGATTGCAGGTCGTCGAAGTTGATCCGGCCGTCCCTATGGTTGTTGCTGCTGACCGTCACCACCCGGGAGCCGGGGGCCGCCAGCCGGTCGAGCAGCAGCCCGGTCAGCGCGAAGTGACCGAGGTGGTTGATGCCGAACTGCGTCTCGAACCCGTCGGCGGTGCGGCCGTACGGCGGCATCATCACCCCGGCGTTGTTGATCAGCAGGTCGATCCCGCCGGTCAGGGAGCGGATCTGGCCGGCCGCCGCACGGACCGAGTCCAGCGAGGCGAGGTCGAGCGGCACCACCCGGACGTCGGCGCCCGGTGCGGTAGCCCGGATCCGGATCACCGCGTCGTGCGCCTTGCCCAGGTCCCGGCAGGCCAGCAGCAGCCGCGCGCCGCGCCCGGCGAGCACCCGCGCGGCCTCGAAGCCGATCCCGGAGTTGCCCCCGGTGATCACCGCCGTGCGGCCGGACTGATCCGGCACGTCCGCCTCGGTCCACCGGCCCGCCGTGCGCAGCACCCCGGTCCCTGTTTGCTGGCTCATCCCGCCACCGCCTTCCGCCCGGCCGCACCGGCCGCGACGGCCGCCCGCGCGACCACCGCCGCAGCCGATGTAAGTGCTACTTACAATGTAAGCGACTTTAGCTCACCGCGGCCGCTGGGTCCAGCGCGCATGCTCCGGATACCCGTGGACTACCTGGCCCGGGGCAGCGCATGTGAGGCAGCGCCGGCGCAGCCATCTGTGCCTGCCCGGTCAGCCGCGGGCCGGGGCGGCCCCGGATCCGGCGCGGTCAGCCGCCGACGGGGGTTGCTTCGGCGAGGATGCCGATCATCGCGGTGACGGCTTCGGCCGCATCGGGGCCCGCCGCGCGGACCGTGATCCGCTGCCCGCGGGTGGCGCCGAGGCCCATGACGGCGAGCACGCTTTTCGCATCCGCCGTGCTCGCCCCGACGGCCAGTTCCACCGCGGACGCGAACCTCGCCGCCGCCACGGCCAGGGAGCCGGCCGGCCGGGCATGCAGGTCACCGGTGAGCGTGATCGCGGCCTCACAGCTTCCTGGCATGACGTGCCTCCTCGGCTGCCTGCAGCACCGCCTTGACATCCCCGCCGGCCGCCGCGGCGACCGTGGCCGCGACCGCGCCCTCGACGAACGGGGCATCCGCCACGGCAACCGGCCCGGCGAAGTCCTCCTCGCCGAGCAGCGCCCGGACCGTCAGTACCGAGCTGCCGAGGTCGGGCAGGATCACCACGCCGGCGCGGGTGCCGGCCTCCCGCAGCGCCCGGCGGACCCGCGCGATGCTGGTCCCGATGCCGCCGTCGTCCGTGCCGCCCGCCGGGGCGATGACGACGCTCCCGCCGCCGATCTGCCCGGCCACCTCGGCCGTTCCCTCGGCCAGCGCGGCGCTGTGCGAGACGAGGACGATCCCTACCCTTACTTCGTCGCTCATGCCTTATCCTGAATAGCGTTCGACATCACCGAAAGGGCCCCATGATCCAGTCTGTGGAGCGCGCGGCGGCGATCCTGGGCGCGCTCGGCTCGGGAACCCCCCGCCTGGGGGTCACCGAGATCGCCGAGCGGGTCGGGCTGGCCAAGCCGACCGTGTACGGCCTGCTGCGCACTCTGGAGAAGCACGACCTGGTCGTGCAGGACCCGGATTCTGGTAAGTACAGCCTGGGTCCCGGCGTCCTCCAGCTCGGCAACGCCTATCTCGACGGTTCCGAGCTGCGGGCCCGCTCCCTGCTGTGGGCCGAGGCGCTGGCCCAGCGGGCCGGCGAGGCGGTCTGGGTGGCGACCCTGTCCGGGTCGCGGGTGATCGTCTTGCACCACGTGTTCCGGCCGGACAACACCGTGCAGATCCTCGAGGTGGGGGCGGCCATCCCCTGGCACGCCTGCGCGCTGGGGCACGCGATCGCCGCCTACCTGCCGGCCACGGCCAGCGCCCGGGTGATGGCGGCCGACCTGGTACCGCTGACCGGCCGGACCAAGACCAACCGCGCGGCGCTGAGCAGGGCACTGGCCCAGGTCCGCAAGAACGGCTATGCGGTAGAGGACCAGGAGGCCACCGTGGGCGACGCCGGCGTGGCCGCGCCGATCATGAACAGGCACGGCACCGTGGCGGGCGCGATCGGCGTCGTGGGGCCGGCGGAGCGGCTGCTGGCCCCCGGCACGAGGGACGAGCTGGCGCGCGCCGTGGTGGAGTCCGCCCGGTCGGTGTCCAGGGACCTGGGCGCGGGACGGGGCGGCGCCGCCCTGTCCGCGCTGAGCTGAGCTGCCCGCACTCATAGCGGCGGCACCAGCTTCCAAACCGCGTCCACGGTCTCGGCGGCCAGCGCCCGGGCCGCCAGTTCCGCGCAGTTCCCCGCGTCGAGGCCCGCCACCCAGGACCTGACCCGCTCGACCCGCGCGGCAGGCACGCTCAGCGTGTCCACGCCCAGCCCGATGAGCAGCGGCAGCACCTGGGCGTCCGCGGCGGCGTCCCCGCACACCGAGACGCCGATGCCGGCCTTCCGGGCGGCCTGCGTCACGTGCCGGATAAGCCCGAGCACCCGGGGGTCCGCGGCGAGCGCGGGCCGTGCGGTGGGATCCCGGCGGTCCAGGCCGAGCACCTGGCCGGCCAGGTCGTTGGTTCCGATGGAGAAGAAGTCCACGGCCGGGGCGAAGGTTTCCGCCGCCGCCGCGGTGGCGGCCAGTTCCACCATGATGCCCAGGCGCGGGGCGGCGGCTCCGATCGCGGCGGCGGTCTCGGCCAGTGCCGTGCGGACCTGGTCCACCTCGCCGGGCGAGCTGACCATCGGGATGAGCACGCCCAGCCGGGCTTCGCGGCCGGCCTCCAGGATCGCGCGCAACTGGTCGCGGAGCGCGGTGGGGTGCGCGAGGAATGCGGCGAGGCCGGCCCCTGGCGCGTGACCAGCGTCAGCCCCGAAACCGGCTGCCACACCGGGACCAGCACCGGCCCCGAAACCGGCCGCCGCACCCGGACCAGCACCCGCCCCGAAACCCGGCGCCGCACCCGGACCAGCACCCGCGCCGAAACCGGGCGCCGCACCGGAGCCGGCCGTCACACCCGGACCGGCACCGGCCCAGGAACCGGGCGCCGGGACGGTACCGGTGGTAGCCGCCGTACCGGCACCGCGAGGCCCGGCCAGGAACGGGGGGATCTTGTCTCCGGAGAAGTCGAGCAGCCGGACCGTGGCCGTCCGGCCGGCCAGCAGGCCGAGGATCGGCGCCAGGTGCGCCCGGTGCTCGGCCAGCGTCGGCCAGGCCAGCGCTTCGGTGAACGGGATCTCGGTGCGGAGCAGGCCGACTCCGGTAGCGCCGTGGGCCAGCCCGGTCCTGGTCTCCGGCCCCGGCAGCCGTCCCGTCCGCCCCGGTCACGCTGCCCCCCGCGATCGCGCTGCCCCCCGCGACCGCGCTGCCCTCCGCGACCGCGCTGCCCCCGGCAACCAGGCCGGCTCCGGCCGCGGGCCCGATCCTCAGCTCACCGGCCACGGCGTCCAGCACGGCGTGCTGCCCGTCCGGCTCCGCCAGGACCGCGGCGTCCACCCCGGTGATCATCGGCAGGCCGAGCCCGCGGGCCACGATCGCCGCGTGTGAACTGCCGCCACCGGCCACCGAGACCGCGCCGGCCAGGCCGTCCTCGGCGTATTCGATCAGGTCGGCGGGGCTGACCTCGCGCCGCACCAGGATGAACGCGCCATCCGGGCGCGGCGGTGCCCCCGCCGCGGCGAGCCGGCCGAGCACGGCCTGGGCGATCTGGCGGACGTCGCCGGCCCGCTCGGCCAGTTCCGGCACGGCCAGCCCGGACAGCACGGCGGCCTGGGCCTCCGCCGCCCCGGCGACCGCGGTGGCCGCGTCGGTCCCGGCCGCGACGGCGGTCACCGCGGGCCCCACCAGCGCGGGATCCGCCGCGATGAGGGCGGCCACGCCGATGATGTCCGCTTCGGCGGCGCGACCGGCCACGCGCAATCGTTCGGCCAAATCATGACGGTCAGCGGCGACGGCGGCGAAGGCCGCGCGGACCTGCCCGGCCGTCGCATCGGCGGGCGGGCCCGGGTCGGCCTGATGCAGCAGGCCCGCCGCCGTCCCCTCGGACACCGGCCGGCCGGTGTAGGGCGCCGCCTGGCTCATGGAACCTGCCGCGCCGCGACGTCACGGAGGGTGCCCAGGATCAGCGCCATCGACGCGGCGCCGGGGTCCTCGTGACCGACGCTGCGCGGGCCGAGGTAGCTTGCCCGGCCCTTCAGCGCCTGCATCGAGACGGTGGCCTGGGCGCCGTCCTGCGCGGCGGCGGCGAGCGCGGCGAGGGCGCCGTCGGCGGGCGCCCCCTCCGCGAGGGCCTTGGCGAGCGCGCTGACCGCCGGGGCCAGCGCGTCCACCATGGTCTTCTCGCCCTCCCGGGCAGCGCCCAGCTTCTGGACCCCCGCCAGTGCCGCTTCCAGCGCGCCGGCCAGGGCGTGCAGGTCCGCGTCGGGCGCGTCGCCCAGCGCCTTGCCCGCCGAGCGCAGCGCCATCCCGTACAGCGGCCCCGAGGCGCCGCCCACCTTGGAGATCAGCGTCGATCCGGCCAGCGTCAGCACCGCGCCCGGGGTGGGCGTGTCCTGCTGTGCCAGTGCCGCGGTGACCGCGCCGAAGCCGCGGGCCATGTTGATGCCGTGATCGGCATCGCCGATAGCCGCGTCGAGCTGGGTCAGGTGGTCGCGCTGCGACTCGACAACGGCCGCGGCCGCGGTCAGCCAGTCACGGAAGAAAGCGGCGTCCATGGGCGCTCCTTAGCGGTAGTTACCCCTACCGTCCCCAGCGCAGGGCCGGCGTGTCCACCGGTGCGTCCCACAGTTGCTCCAGCGTGTCGCTGAGGCGGCACACGGTTACCGAGAAGCCCTGCATCTCCAGGCTGGTGATGTAGTTGCCGACCAGGTTCCTGGTGATCCTCGCGCCCTTGCCGGTCACGTACTTGTGCACCTCGTTGTAGACCAGGTACAGCTCGATCAGCGGGGTGCCGCCCATCCCGTTGACCATCACCAGCAGGTCGCCGGTCAGCGGCAGGTCGGCGTGGATGGCGTCCATCGCGGCGGCCGCCAGGTCCGCGGCGCTGGCCAGCGGGGCACGGCGGCGGCCCGGCTCGCCGTGAATGCCGATGCCCAGCTCGATCTCGTCGTCGCCGAGCTCGAACGTGGGCTTGCCCGCCGCCGGGACCGTGCACGAGGTCAGTGCCACCCCGAAGGACCTGCTGCGCTCGTTGACCTCGGCCGCCACCGCGGCGACGTCGGCCAGCGGCGCACCGCGTTCGGCCAGCGCCCCGGCGATCTTCTCCACGAAGACCGTGGCGCCCACGCCGCGGCGCCCGGCCGTGTACAGCGAGTCCTGCACGGCCACGTCGTCGTTGACCACCACGGAGACGACCTCGATCCCGTCGTCGGCGGCCAGTTCCGCGGCCATCTGGAAGTTCAGCACGTCGCCGGTGTAGTTCTTCACGATGTGCAAGACGCCGGCCCCGCCGTCGACCGCCTTGGTGGCCGCGAGCACCTGGTCCGGCACCGGGGAAGTGAACACCTCGCCCGGGCACGCGGCGTCCAGCATGCCCAGGCCGACGAAGCCGCCGTGCAGCGGCTCGTGGCCGGACCCGCCGCCGGACACCAGGCCTGCCTTGCCCCGGGTCGGGCCGCCCGCCCGGGTGATGACCTTGTTTTCGAGGTCCACGGCGAGCGACGGGTGCGCCGCGGCCACACCGGCGAGCGCGTCGGTGACGACGGAGCCGGGAGCGTTGATGAGCTTCTTCATGACGTGCCTTCCGCGATCTTCTCGACGGCTGAGTCGGTTTCGGCCGGCGCGAGGCTGTTCAGCGCGGCCTGGCGGCGGGTGGCGGAGAGCCCCAGGTAGGCGAACGCGCCGGCCAGGCCGCCGATCAGCTCTCCGATGATGTAGGCGGGCGCCTGAGCCCACGACACGGTGCCGCCGAACGCGTTCTGCATGACCATCGCGCCCAGGTAGCGGGCGGGGTTGATGGCGGCACCGGTGGCCGGGCCGAGGACGATGATGATCGCGAACACCGAGGCGCCGATGGCCATCGGCGCCCAGCCGGGCACGGCGCGATGGTCGATGACGCCGAAGATCGTGAACACCAGGATGGCGGTGCCGATCGCCTCGATCAGGCCGGCCCGGCCGAACCCCATCGAGGAGGCGTTGTACGCGGTCACGCCGCCGCCGGCCGCCACGGCCGCCGACTTGCCCAGCGTGACGAAGTACCCGAGCGCGCCGATCAGCCCGCCGGCGACCTGGGCGATCACGTAGCCGGGCACCTCGCGCCAGGGGAACTTGCCGCACGCGGCCAGGGAGACGGTGACGGCCGGGTTGATGTGGCCGCCGGAGATGTGACCGATCGCGTAGACGATGCCGACGATGACGAACATGAACGCGAACGAGATCATGCCGAGCTGGGCCATCGAGAACGGCACCTTGGTACCGGCCGCGATCACTCCGGTCGCGGCGGCGGAGCCTGCTCCGATGTAGACCAGGCAGGCAGTTCCGATAACCTCCGCAAGGAGCTTTTGCGGGGTCGTGGGTGTTGCGGCCATGCGGTTCGCCCGTCGGCTTCCTCGCTCGGGGGCAGGCGGCGGGCTCCTCACCTCCCTCTCGCTGCGCGAGCCCAAGATTTACGGAATGCTATTCGGCATTGTCGAACAGCATTTCAAGGAAGATAAGACTGTGTTACGTGTTCGTCAAGGGGGTGGCCCGGGAGTGTGTGGAGCCGGCCCGCCCGGGCGCGCGTCACCACCGGGGGCCCGGAGGGGGTCGGGGCCTGCGGTGCTGCGCCCCGCGGAGCAGCGGGCACTGGCCTCGATCAGGGCCGAGTTGGGCCGGCTGGCCCGCCACGACGACGAGTCGATCGTGCACGAGCGCTGGCTGATGCGGCGCTACGACAGCGGCCGCTACCCCACCCTCGGCGACGCCCGGCGGGCCACCGTCGCCACCGCGTGGCACGAGGCCGGGCACGCGGTGGCCGCGCTCACCGTGGGGGCCGCCTTCCGCTCGGCCAGCATCCATCCCGGCCGCGACACCGAGGGCCGGGTGCACGGCATCCGGGGCACCGGCGACCTGGCCTTCGTGATCGACGCCGCCGGTCAGATCGCCGAGCGGCTCCGCACCTGGACCCTTCCCGACGACGACCAGCTACGCGAGTGGCTCCCCACCTGGCACGGCGACGGCGGCGACGCCCGCCGGTTCCGCACCGCGATCCGCCCCCGCTTCGGCCATGACGAACCAGCCGCCTGGCACCATGCCGAGGCACTGCTCACCCCCCTGCGCCCCAAGATCCGCCAGGTAGCCCGCGCCCTGTTGATCCACCCCCGGCACCTCCCCCACCCCCTGGTCGCGGCCCTAGCCAACGACTCCTGACACGGCACCGGCAGTTACATGATCATGAGACGTGATGGCCTGCATGATGGTGGACATTGCGCACGCGCGCGATCGGTCCGCAGCCGAGATGTCACCGATTGTTCTTCAACATATAACTGCCGTTATGTCCTGAGGCGATACCTCATGGTTCACCTTGGTGAACGTGCGGATCGCGATCGTGACCGAGTCCTTCCCGCCCGATGTCAACGGAGTGGCGCACAGCACGCTCCGCATCGCCGAGCACCTGGTGGCCCGCGGGCATCAGCCGCTGGTCATCGCGCCGGCCCCGGCCAAGAGCACGCCAGGCGCGGCCGGGCCGTTCCCCTGCCAGGTGATCCGGCTCCGCTGGGTGCCGGTGCCCCAGTACCGCAACTTCCGGATCAGCGCGCCCGGGCCCGGGCTCCGTGCCGCGGTGGCCGGACACCGCGCCGACCTGGTCCACCTGGCCAGCCCGTTCGTCCTGGGCTCCGGCCGGGCGCGGTTGCCCACGGTCGCGGTCTATCAGACCGACATGCCCGGGTACGCCCGGGTGTACCGGACCGGCCCGCTGGGCGAGGCCGCGGCGTGGGCCTGGGTGCGCCGGATCCACAACGCCGCCGACCGTACCCTCGTCCCGTCCACGGCAAGCGCCGACGATCTGCGCGCACACGGGGTGGAGCGGGTCCGGGTGTGGAGCCGGGGGGTGGACACCCGGCTGTTCGACCCGGCCAAGCGGAGCGAGCGGCTGCGCCGTGAGCTGGCTCCAGGCGGCGAGGTGCTGGTCGGGTACGTCGGGCGGCTGGCCCCGGAGAAGCGGGTGGACCTGCTCGGGCAGGTCGCCACGCTGCCGGGGGCCCGGTTGGTGATCGTGGGCGGCGGCCCGGCCGAGGCCGCGTTGCGCCGGGCCCTGCCTGCCGCCCTGTTCCTCGGCCCGAAGTACGGCGCCGAACTGGCGGAGATCTACGCCAGCTTCGACATCTTCGTGCACAGCGGGGCCAGGGAGACGTTCGGGCAGACGTTGCAGGAGGCCGGGGCCAGCGGGCTCCCGGTCGTCGCCCCGGCCGCGGGCGGGCCGCTTGACATCGTCAGCGACGGTGTCACCGGCTTCCTGGTCCCGCCGGACGCGGCCGCCCCGCTGGCCGAGGCGGTGTCGAAGCTGGCGGGAGATCCGGTCCTGCGGGCGGCGATGGGCCGCGCGGGGCGGCGGAAGGTGCTCGGCCGGACCTGGCCGGCCCTTCGGTGACGAGCTGATCGTCCACTACACAGAGATCCTCAGGGACCGCGGGAAGGCGGCACGATGACGACTTTCGCGGCACTCGGCGACTCGATAACCCTGGGCGTGGGAGATCCCGCGCCGGACGGCGGCTGGCGCGGCTGGGCCGCGTTCCTGGCGCAGAGCCTGCCCGCCGGGCGGCTGGTGAACCTGGCCGGAAACGGGGCCAAGGCGGCCGACGTGGAGCGCACCCAACTGCCCCGCGCCCTGGAGTTGCGCCCCGACGTGGCCAGCATCGTGGTCGGCATCA
>WNGN01000302.1_pt1 | contig 88658 bp, 77 predicted proteins | sample 5400561 | NCBI WGS metagenome assembly WNGN01 (sample SAMN13153379, study PRJNA577476) | soil metagenome | isolation source: 115 cm soil or saprolite under Garry oak tree replicate 2 | place: USA:California | collected 2016-06-15 | reverse complement strand
GCATCGCGTCTAGGAATGGCTCTCGGACCGCGATCGCGGCCGTGAGCTACGGGCTGCAGCGGTCGGCAACCGGGACGTGAGGCGAACTCAAGAGACCATCGCCACGAACTCCTGCGCCAACTTGGGCCCGATCCCCGACTCCTCGTGCTTGAAGAAGATGAACGCGTCCTGCCAGTCCTTCCCGACGTCCTGCACGGTCTTGGCCCACTGCTCCAGGTCTGCCTTCTCATATCCTTCGTCGCGCAGCCGCAGGTAGCCGAACTCGGCGGTGGCGACGAGCGGGGTGTGCTTCTCTTCCGTGTCCGCCACGCACAGCGCCGCGTTGGCGGTGCGTAGCGCTGCGTACACGTCGTCGCTGAACCACGACTCGTGGCGGAACTCCCAGGCGCAGCGCAGGTCGGCGGGAAACTGGGTGAGCAGATCGTTCAGCCGGTCCAGGTCCTTTTTGAAGTTCGGCGGCAGCTGGAACAAGATCGGGCCGAGCTTCGGCCCGAGCTTGCGCGCGGTGTCGATGAAATAGCGGAGCGGGTCGTCCACGTCCCGCAGCCGGGCGATGTGCGTGATGCGTTGCGGCGCCTTGAGGATGAACGTGAAGCCCGCCGGCGTCGCCGCGTCCCATCCCGCCACGATCTTGGCGTTCGGCATCCGGTAGAACGTGTAATTGATCTCTACCGTCCCGAGCCGCTGCGCGTAGTACTGGAGCATCTGCGACTCGGGAAATTTGGCCGGATAGAACGTGCCCTTCCATTCCGGGAAGTTGTAGCCGGATGTGCCGACGCGGACGCGCACGCTACGCCACCCACACGGTCTTGATGTTCACGAACTCCCTCAGCCCGTACTCCGACAGCTCGCGCCCGAAGCCCGAGCGCTTCACCCCGCCGAACGGAAGCCGGGGATCGGACTTGACCAGCGCGTTCACGAATACGCTCCCCGCCTCGATCGCCCGTGCGACGCGCTCTCCCCGCGCTCGGTCGGCTGTCCACACGGAAGCGCCGAGTCCATATTGCGACGCGTTCGCGATGCGGATCGCGTCCGCCTCGTCTTTGGCGCGCACGACCGCGGCGACAGGACCGAACGTTTCCTCGTCAAAGGCCGGCATCCCCGGCTGCACGGCCGTGAGCACCGTCGGCGGATAGAACGCGCCCGGCCCGCCGGAGAGTTGTCCGCCCAGCGCGACCTGGGCGCCCCGCTGGACCGATTCCCGTACCTGCCGATGGAGGTTTTCCCGGAGATCGAGCCGCGCCTGCGGGCCGATGGAGATCGCGGGATCGAGCGGGTCCCCCACGCGACGAGCGCCCATTTCCGCGGTGAACCGCTCGATGAAGTCCTGCGCGATCGGCTCGACCACAATGAACCGCTTCGCCGCGATGCAGCTCTGGCCGCTGTTCTGGAGCCGGGCCTCGGCCGCGATCTGCGCCGCCCGCGCCAGGTCGGCGTCCTCGAGCACGATGAACGGATCGCTGCCCCCGAGCTCGAGCACGGTCTTCTTGAGGTGTCGCCCGGCGCGCTCCGCCACCTGGCTCCCGGCGCGGTCCGAACCGGTGAGGGTCACCGCGCGCACGCGTTGGTCGGCAATCACTCCCGCCGCCGCCTCATTGGAGAGGAATACCGAGCGGAACAGTCCGTCCGGAAGCCCCGCGTCCTGGAACGCCTGCTCGATCTCGAGGGCGCAGCGCGACACGTTGGGCGCGTGCTTCAGTATGCCGGCGTTCCCCGCGGCGAGCGCCGGGGCGGCGAACCGGAACACCTGCCAGAACGGGAAATTCCACGGCATGATCGCGAGCACGGGTCCGATCGCCTCGAAGCGAACGTAGCTCCGCGTCGCGTCCGTCTGGCGCGGCTGGTCCGCCAGCATGGCGGCCGCCTGGTCCGCGTAATAGTCGCACACCCATGCGCACTTCTCCGCCTCCGCCACGCCCTGCGCGAGCGGCTTCCCCATCTCGAGCGCCATGGTGCGGGCGTAGGCATCCTTCCGTTCGCGCAGGATGCGGCCCGCCGCGCGCAGCCGCTCGGCGCGTGCGGCGACGGGCAGCACGCGCCACTCGCGCGACGCCGCATCCGCCCGCGCGATGATCCGGTCCAGCTCGGTGGGCGACGTCTCTTCGAAGGTCTCGAGCACCGCCCCGGTGGCGGGGTTGACGGACTGGAGGCTCACCCGATCACCTCGGGGCGATCGCGCTCCCGATCCACGGTACAGAGGAACCCCAGCGGCTCCGCGTCGCTCGCGCGGAACTGGTGGGCCACGCCGGGAGCCACGTAGATGCAGTCGAACGGCGCGATGTCGTGCGTGGTGTCGCCCAGGATCACGCGGCCCCGCCCCCGGATCACCACCACGGCGTGCGGGTGACGGTGTCGCTCGAGCGTCGAGTAGCCCCCGGCCGCGACTTCGAAGTAGCGTGTGAGGAAGTTGAACGCCTCCTCACCCGAGCCCTCGCCCAGCAGGGTTTGTCGCGTCACGCCCCGGTAGGGAGCGTCAGCCGTCTTGTATTCGCGGACGGGAACGCCGTCCCATCGGAACGCCGCGCACTTGAGCAGCTTCGACGACTGGGTCATGGCGATCGAGCCCGCACCGCCTCGACCAGGCGCCGCGCCGCGGCGACCAGGTCGGGCTGCGCGTACAGGCTCCCTCCGACGAGGAAGATGGTGTCGGCGCCGTAGCGGTCGAGCCAATGCGGCACCCGGGCCACGTCGATACCGCCCGCGGGCACGGGGAACGAGGGACGTATCGAGCCGAGCGGCGCGCGCAAGCGCGCGTTGATCGCAGCGCACGTCGTTTCCGACAACGTAAACCGCCCCTCCACGTTGGGATAGATCACGGCATCGCTTCCGGCAATGCGAAACAGGTCGCCCAGGAGCACGGGCGGTGTGATCCCGTGGTCCGCGTGGAAGAAAGCCCCGGCGAGCGAGGGGTGCGACATGACGGCGAGCCCCGTCGCCGCCAGCGCGCGCACAGCGTCGAGACCCGCGGGCAGCGCGTTCACGACACAGCCACGACATCCTATCCGGCGCGCGAGCGCTGCCCGCTCGAGCATCGCCGTCACTCCACTGGTGACGTTGGGAAGGTAGAGCGTGTTCCCGCCAGTCTCGCGGTTCGCCCGCTCGACCGCGTCCTGACAACGCTGGACCCGCTCCCGAAACGGCGCGGGCGGCTGGTCCGACAGGCTGTGGTCGTCCTTGACGAGGTCGATCCCGGCGAGGGCAAATCGATACGCGCGCTCCGCGAGCTGCGCCGCGGACACGCCGAGCGGCTTGAGCGCGGTGCACAGCAGCGCGCGCCCGGGTGCGCCCGTGAGCTCCCGCAGGCCCGCGATGCCGTGGCGCGGCCCGCCGAGCGAAGCAAGCAGCTGGAGCGGCCATTCGACGCTCGCCACGGCGACGCCCGACTGCAGCGAGATGTTGCCGAACAGCAGGTTGAGGAGCTGCGGCATCTCGCCGCTTACCACGGCCGGATCGTACGCGATCACGCTGCTCCACCGTCCGTCGCCCAGCGGCTCGACCACCTCGATCCGGCCGACGATGCGCGCGACCACGTCGGCGGAGAGGGCGTCCGCCGCCAGCTCCACCGTCTGCTCGAGCGCGATCTCGCGGGCGCGCGCGGCGGCGGCGCGCTCGTCGGCGCCGTGGACGTGGTAGGTGATACGCAGATCCATGTGTGAGCCTATCGTGATCGGCGCGTGATCCCGGTCACCTGAAGCATTGTGTCATTCCGCCCGCGTCCCGCCCGGTTGTCGCGAGGCGGCCGGCCTGCGTTTCCCAAACCCAGCGTCCTATCCATATACCACGCGACGACTTGTCTCGCATCCTAGAAACGGGCACGCAGCTTGCGATCCCCCAATATGGTGGCGACGAGGAGCGACGCATGACACCCGCGTGGATGCCCGGCGATCCGGAAGACGACGAGCTCGAGCAGCTGTTTGCGGCCGGCCGTGAGGCCTGGCGGGGTTCGCAGGACGACGCCGAGCAGGCGTGGCGCGGTGGCGAGCACCTCGCCGACTGGCCGGAGGCGTCGGCCGGGCCGGAGTACTGGATGTACAAGCGGGCCGAGCCGGGACTCGACGATCTCCCCTAGGTTCAACCCTTCGGCCGGCGTGCTGCAAGGGTCAGCACGACGATACGATCGGGCTCTTCCTCACCGCCCGCCGGCAGTGTGAGCGTGACGCCGCTGCCGGAGGGGGTGACATCCACGCGCGCACCCGTGCTCAACATGCTCGCCCCTACGACTGGGGCACCCAACGACGGTAGCGCGAGCAGACGGTCCGGCCACGAGAGCACATGCACGAACACGGTGTCGGCGCGCCGTGTGGTCACGCCCCATTCACGCGGCGGCACCGGCCCAGCGCGCGTGCCGTAGATCGACCCGCCATAGGTGGCGAGCCAACGGCCGACGTCGCGCAGCCGCTCGGCGGCCTCGGGCTGGATCGTGCCGTCGGGCCGAGGTCCGATGTTCAGCAGCAGGTTGGCATCGCTGCCCGCGGCCCGCACGAGATAGCCGATCAGGTCGTGGACCGACTTGAAACGGTTGTCCGTGATGTTGAAGCCCCACGAGTTGTTCATCGTCAGCGACGTTTCCAGCGGCAGCAACCCGATCTCCTTTGTGTTGAAGCCGGCCGTGTTCGCGCCCGGTAGATCCTGCTCGAAGGTCTGCACGTCCTCACCCGGGAGGGGTGCCTTGTGGTGGTTGGGCACGATGAGCGCCGCGGGCTGCAGCCGATGGATCAGCGTGTAGCTGCGTGACAGACGCCAGTCCGCATCGGGCTTGTCCCACATGCCGTCGAACCAGATGCCGCCGATCGGACCGTAGCCCGTGAGCAGCTCCGTGAGCTGGCTGTCCATGAAATCGAGATAGCGGCCCCAGTCGCCGCTTTCGGGCCGGCCGGTGTGCTCGCCGGTCCGGCCCCGCGGCCAGTAGTCGGGATGATGCCAGTCGAGCTGCGAATAATAGAAGAACAGCTTGAGGCCTTGCCGCTGGCACTCGTCCGCCAGCTCCTTCAGCGGGTCGCGTTTGAACGGCGTCCAATCCACGATGTTGTACGGGGTCGCGTGGGTCGCGAACATCGAGAAGCCGTCGTGGTGGCGCGACGTGATCGTGATGTACTTCACTCCGGCGGCCTTTGCGAGCGACACCCACGCACGGGCATCGAACTTCACCGGATTGAACGTCGTCGCGAGCCACTCGTACGTCCCGACCGGAAGCTCGCGCTGCTGCATCACCCACTCGCCCTGGCCCAGCAGGCTGTAGACACCCCAGTGGATGAACATGCCGAACTTCGCATCGCGGAACCATTGTCGCGCGGCGACTCGCTCGGCGGGAATCGAATCGGGGGCCTGCGCCGCCAGCCCGCGCCGGGGGAGCGGCGTGACGAGCGACAGGACCGTCAGCGTGAGCACAACGGATGGACGGCTGGGGAGGCCCGAGTCCCTCATGCAGGAGCGATGTTACGCGCCGAACGGAAGGCCGCAAGGTAGGCTTGCCACCGGTCGTGGCGCGGGATATGCTGCGCCGTTCCACCATCCGGAGTCGCTCATGTCGCCCCTGCGAACCATTCCGCTCGTCGCCCGCGTGATCGTTGGGCTCCTCGTCGCGGCACCGCTCGTGGCTCAGAAGGCCAACTCCACGCGCGACACGGCGGAGGCGAGCGATCCGGCCCTGCGCGCGCTGCACTGGCGCCTGGTGGGGCCGTTCCGGGGCGGGCGCGCCGTGGCAGTGGCGGGCGATCCCTCGCGGCCGCTGGTCTTCTACTTCGGCGCCGTGGACGGCGGCGTGTGGAAGACCGCCAACGGCGGTCAGACGTGGAACAACGTGACCGACGGCCGCTCCGACATCGCGTCGGTCGGCGCGATCGCCGTCGCTCCGTCCGACCCGAACGTGATCTACGTGGGCGCGGGCGAAGCCGATTGGCGCGAGGATCTCACGTACGGCGAAGGCATGTGGCGCTCGACCGATGGCGGCGAGACGTGGCGGCACCTGGGCCTCGCCGACACGCGTCACATCGCCGCCGTGCGCGTGGATCCGGCCAACCCCGACGTCGTGTACGTCGCCGCGATGGGCCACGCCTTCGGCCCCAATGCGACGCGCGGCGTGTTCCGGTCGACCGACGGCGGCCGCACCTGGAGCAAGGTGCTGTACGTCGACGATTCGACCGGCGCGATCGACCTGGCCCTGGACGCCACGAACCCGCGCGTGCTGTACGCCGCCCTGTGGAAGAGCCAACGGTTCCCCTGGGGCTTTTCGGCGGGAGGCGGTAAGAGCGGACTGTGGAAGAGCAGCGACGGCGGCGACACCTGGACCGATATCACGGCGAGCCGGGGGCTCCCGCCGCGGCCCCTGGGCCGCATCGGGATCGCCGTGTCGCGGGCCAATCCGTCGCGGCTGTGGGCCAGCGTCGAAGGCCCCGCCGCTGACTCGAGCGGCGGCATCTTCCGGTCCGACGACGCGGGGGCGAGCTGGGAGCGCGTCAACGCCGACCAGAAATTCATGGTGCGGCCGTGGTACTTCTCGTCCGTCGCCGCCGATCCCACGGACGAGAACACCATGTACGTCCTGAACCTGGGCACGTGGCGCTCGGTGGACGGCGGCAAGTCGTTCTCGCGCATCCGCGTCCCCCACGGGGACTGCCACATCCTGTGGATCGATCCCAAGGATCCGCGCCGCATGATCGAGGGGAACGACGGCGGCGCCACCGTGTCGCTCGACGGCGGCACCACCTGGTCCACCGTGAACAACCAGCCCACGGCGCAGTTCTACCACGTCGCGACCGACGACCAGTTTCCCTATCGCCTGTACGGCGCGCAGCAGGACAACAGCACCGTGTCGATCCCGAGCCGCTCGGACGACGGGGCGATCACGCTGCGCGACTGGTACGCCGTAGCGGGCGGCGAGTCGGGGTACATCGCGCCGCAGCCGGGCGATCCGGGCATCGTGTTTGCAGGCACCTACATGGGCACCCTCACCCGCTACGACCATCGCACCAGACAGGCGCGCGACGTGTCCGTGTGGCTCAACAATTACGACGGGTACGCGGCGGCCGACGTGCCCTACCGGTTCCAGTGGACCTTTCCGATCGTGTTCTCGCCGCACGACCGGAACACGCTGTATGTCACGGCGCAAAAGGTGTTCAAGACCACCGACGGCGGCGCCAGCTGGCAGGCGATCAGCCCCGACCTGACCCTCCACGATCCCGCCACGCTCGGCCCCGTGGGCGGACCGATCACGCGGGACATGACCGGCACCGAGTGGTACGGCACGATCTTCGCCTTCGCGGAATCCCCCGTGAAGGCGGGCGTGCTGTGGGCCGGGTCGGACGATGGTCTGGTCCACGTGTCGCGGGACGGGGGCGCGACCTGGGACGACGTCACCCCGAAGGCCCTGGGCAAGTTCACGCGCGTGAGTCTGATCGAGCCCTCGCACTTCGACGCGGGCGTCGCCTACCTCGCGGCCAACCGCTACCAGCAAGACGACTTCGCGCCCTATCTGTTCAAGACGGCGGACTACGGCAAGACGTGGACGAAAATCGTCACGGGCCTTGCGGCGGCCGCGTACACGCGCGCGATCCGCGAGGATCCCGTGCGCCGGGGCCTGCTGTTCGCCGGCACCGAGACCGGCATCTACGTGACGTTCGACGACGGCGGGCGCTGGCAGCCGCTACAGCTGAACCTGCCGCGCAGCTCGGTGCGCGACATCGCAGTCCACGGGAGCGACCTGATCGTCGCGACGCACGGGCGGGCGTTCTGGGTGCTCGACGACATCTCGCCGCTGCGACAGCTGAGCCCGTCCCTGCGGGGGGAGCGCGTGCACCTGTTCGCGCCCGAGCCGGCGGTGCGCTTTCTGGGCGGGCGCAGCGCGGGACCGACCGCGGCCGGGGAGAACCCCCTGCCGGGCGCGGCCGTGACCTACTGGCTCCAGCAGAAGCCCACGGGTGACGTCGCCCTCACGTTCCTCGATAGCGCCGGAACCGTGATTCGCACGTACTCCGGTAAGGCCGACTCGAGCGCGAGAGTCGACAGCGCGACCTATGCGCCCGCCGATTCAGCCGTCCCGGCGCACGCGGGAACAAACCGCTTTGTCTGGAACCTGCGGGCGCCCGACGCCAAGAAAGCCAAGGACATCGTCGTCGACGAAGGGATGATCGAGGGACCCATCGTGCCCCCGGGCCGCTACAGCGTGAAGATCACAGTGGCGGGACAGAGCGCGACGCAACCGTTCACGGTGGTGAACGACCCCCGTGTGACCACGTCGCCAGCGGACCTCGCGGCCCAGTACGCCTTCGCGCTCCAGATTCACGACCGCATCGACACGCTCGTGTCCGCGGTGGAGCGCGTGGAGCAGGCCGAGGCGCAGCTCGCGAGCTGGACGGACTGGACCAAGAACCGACCCGAAGCCGCCCGCGTGAAGGCGCAGGCCGACTCCCTGAAGCGCAGCTTCGAGGCGGTGCGGGCCCGTCTGAGCGAGCCGCACGCCCACGCCGACGAATCCACGCTGCACTGGCCGATCCAGATCTACAACCAGGTGCTGTCGCTCAACGCCATGGTCCAGAGCGCGGACGCGGCGCCGACCCGGCAGGAGCGCGAGGTGCTCGGGGAGCTCTCGGGCCGGCTCGAGAAGGAGCTCGCGGCGTTGCGGGGCATCGAGACGGGAGACCTCGCGGCCTTCAATCGCATGTTGCGCGACCTGAACGTGCCCGCCGTGGGTGTGGGAGGAGAGAAGCGATGACGCTCGACGTACTGGTCCTCGTCGCCGCCCTGCTCGGGAGCGGGGATACGCTGTCCGGTCGGGTCGCGGACCCGGACGGCAATGCCGTCGCCGCCGCGACGGTGACCGTGGTCGAGCTGCATCGCGTGGCGCTGACCCACGCGGACGGTGGGTACCGCTTCACCGACCTGCCCCCGGGCCGCTATACGATCACGGTGCGGGCCTTCGGGTTCGCGCCGATCGCACGCGAGGTCACCGTCCGCGGGGCGACGACGCTGTCCGTGACCCTGAGCCGGACCTCGATCTGGGTCGAGCCGGTCATCGTCACGGCCACCCGCGCGCCGCTCGCCGCGGGGCTATCGCCGCTTCCCACCGAAGCCCTCTCGGAAGACCGCCTGAGGCGCGAGCAGAGCGTGTCTCTGGCCCATGCGCTGGCGAATCTGCCGGGGATCAACGCGCTCACCACGGGACAGCAGATCGGCAAGCCCATCATCCGGGGGCTCACGGGGCCGCGCGTGCTGGTGCTCGAGGACGGCAGCCGGCTCGAGGACTACTCGTGGAGCGACGAGGACGGCCCGTCGGTGGACGCCCGGCTGGCGCAGCGCGTCGAAGTGATCCGCGGGCCGGCGAGCGTGTTGTACGGCTCGGACGCGCTGGGCGGCGTGGTGAACGTGATCCCGGAAGAGCTGCCGGACGCGAACGGCGGTCCGCGCGCCATGCGCAGCGGCTTCGAGATCTCGGGTGCGTCCAACAACGCCGAGCTCGAGGGAGCCGCGCGGCTGGAAGGCGCGAGCGGCGGGTGGGGCTGGCGCGTGTTCGGCATCGGGCGGTTCGCGAGCAGTCTCCATACGCCCGCGGGCGAGCTCGATAACACGGGATTCAACGCGCTCTCGGGCGAGGCCGCCGTGGGCACGCGCGGCGTGCGCGGCAGCACGACGCTGCGCTACACGCGCTACGGCGGCGAGTTCAAGCTGCTCGAAGCCGAAGGCCCGGCGAGCGGAGAAGAAGGAGGACCCGAGCGCAAGCTTTCCGACGACCGGCTGCAGCTCGCGGGGAACTATCTCGTCGGCGGGGTGCGGCTCGAGACCAAGGCCCAGTGGCAGCGGCACTCGCTCATCGAGGTGTCGGACACGGGCGTGAGCCCCGGCGGCCAGCCGCTCGAGGGGACGGCGTTCGATCTGCTCCTCAACACGTTCACGCTCGATGCCCTGGTGCATCACACCGCCGGGGCGCAGGTCGAGGGCACGCTCGGCGTCTCGGGCGTGGCCCAGAGCAACGACGCCCGCGGGCGGGTGCCCCTGGTCCCGGACGCCCGCGTGCGCTCCGGCGCGGTGTTCGGGTTCGAGCAGGCGTCGCTGGGCCGCGTGCGCGTCCTGGCCGGGGCCCGCGTCGACGTGCGGCGCCTCACGGCCGATTCGAACGGCGTGCTCAAGCTCTCCCCTCAGACGCGCGACTACACTGCCTTCGCGGGAAACGTAGGGATCGTCTACCGCGTCGGCGCGGCCGCCCTTACCGCCAATGTGGGCCGCGCCTGGCGGGCCCCCACCTTGTTCGAGCTGTTCTCGAACGGCCCCCACCTGGGTGAGGCGCGCTACGAGATCGGCGACCCGGGCCTCAAGCCCGAGGCGGGGACGAACCTGGACGTGGGAGTGCGCTGGCAAGGTGGGCGCGTCCGCGCCGAGCTGGCCGGATATCGCAACGCGATCGACCGCTTCATTTTCATCACGCCCACGGACTCGTTCGTGACCGTATCGACGACGCCACCGGACTCACTGCGGGTGTATCGCTACCAGCAGGCGGATGCCCGGCTCGTGGGCGGCGAAGCCGAGCTGGAGGTGGCAGTGGCGGCCGCGCTCTCGCTGCGGGCCCGTGCCGACGCCGTGCGCGGCACGAACCGAGCTACCAACGAGTCCCTGCCCCTCGTCCCTCCCGCCCGCGCGGCGCTCGGCGCCGAATTCCATCGCAGCGGGCTGGCGTGGGCCGACCGCGCCTATGCGGGGGCCGAGATCGAGGCCGTCACGCGACAGACGCGCCTCAATCCGCTCGACATCCCGACCGCCGGATACACGCTGCTCCATCTCTCGGCCGGCCTGGTGCGGCCGATGCTGGGCCGGGTCGGCCGCGTCGATCTCGCGGTCAAGAACGTCGCCAACGTGAGCTACCGCAGCTTCCTGAGCCGCTACAAAGAGTTCGCGCTCGATCCCGGACGCAACGTGGTGGTGCGCGTGTCCATCGGCGAATGAGAATCGCTCTCGTCGCCGTGCTGGCGCTCACGGCGAGCCCGCTGCGGGCCCAGTTCCGCCCCAAGGATTTCGACGGCTACGTCGCCCGCGGGCTCGAGGCGCTGCGCACGCCAGGCGCCGCCATCGCGGTCGTCAAGGACGGCCGCGTGGTGTTCGCGAAGGGCTACGGTGTGCGCGCCCTGGCGCGGGGCGACACGGGTCGCGTCGACGCGCACACGCTGTTCCAGATCGCCTCGAACACCAAGGCGTTCACCACCGCGGCGCTCGCCATGCTCGCGGACGAGGGCAAGCTCTCGTGGGACGATCCCGTCACCAAGGTTCTGCCCGGGTTCCAGCTGTACGATCCGTACGTGACCCGCGAATTCACGGTGCGTGACCTCGTGACCCACCGCAGCGGGCTGGGGCTCGGCGCCGGCGATCTGCTGTGGTTCCACTCGGACTACTCCCGCGGCGAGATCGCGTACCGCATCCGATTCGCGAAGCCCGCCTCGAGCTTCCGCAGCGCGTACGCCTACGACAACGTGCTGTACATCGTCGCGGGCGAGATCGTCCCCGCCCTCGGCGGCATGAGCTGGGATGACTTCGTGACCAAGCGCATCCTCACGCCGCTCGGGATGACCGAGACCGGCACGACCATCGCGTATTTCACGGCGGCGCCGAACCGCGCCGCCCCGCATGCGGTGGAGCGCGGCACGCTGCAGATCGTCCCCATCGATTCCGTGGACAACACGGCTCCCGCCGGCGGCATCGTCTCGAACGTCACGGATCTCGCGAAGTGGCTGATCTGCCGGCTCGACTCGGGACGCTACGCAGGTGGCCGCCTGTTCAGCGAGCGCCAGGCGCGGGAGATGTGGTCGGGACAGACGATCCTGCCGATCGCCGACCCCGACCCGCCGCTCGCCGCCCTGCGACCGAATTTCTCCGAGTACGGGCTCGGCTGGCGGCTGCGCGATTACCGTGGACGGAAGATCGTGTCGCACACGGGGGGACTCGCCGGCATGTCCTCGCAGATCACCCTCGTGCCGGCGGAGAAACTCGGGATCGTGGTGCTGACGAATTCCGAGGCCGACCTGATGGCCGCCCTGTCGTATCGCCTGCTGGACGACTTTCTCGACGCTCCCAAGCCCCGTACTGACTGGGTAAGCGCGTTCGCCCAGGCCGCCCAGCTCGACCGCGCGCAGGCCGACTCGGTGCTGCGCGCCACCAGCGCCGGGCGCGACTCGCTGTCGAAGCCATCGCTGCCGCTCGAGCGCTACGCCGGCCGCTACCGCGACGCGCTCTATGGCGACGCGACCATCGCGCTCGAGAGCGGGCGACTCGTGCTCCGTTTCAGTCACTCACCGGCGTTCGTCGGCGACCTGGAGCACTGGCAGCACGACACGTTCATTGCGCGGTGGCGGACGCCCCATATCGAAGACGCGTACGTGACGTTCGCGCTGAACCCCGACGGATCGGTCGACCGGTTCCGCATGACGGCGGTGTCGCCGCTCGCCGATTTCAGCTTCGACTACCAGGACCTCGAGTTCCGGCCGGTGAAACCGTAGTGCCGGATCCGCGGTTGTGGGGGCGGCCGGTCGTGACGATCTTGTAGGCGTCCGATGGTCCCACCCCTGCTCAAAGCCCGGGCCAGGCTCGCGACGGCGGCGGTCGTGCTGATCGCCGCCGTCGCGCTGCTCCACTACGAGATCCCCCCCGTTCCCACCTGGTTCTACGTCCTCGCCTGGTATCCCACGCTCGTCGTGCTCGATCAGGTGGTGGTGCTGCTGGGCGGCGAGTCGCTGCTTGCCCGGCCGCCCGAGCTGGCGGCGATGCTGTGGTGGTCGGCCGTGATCTGGTTTCTGTTCGAGGCGATCAACTTCCGCCTCCAGAACTGGTACTACGTGTTCCTACCGCCGCACCGCCTGGACCGCTGGGCCGGCATCACGATCTCGCTCGCCACGGTCGTGCCGGCCGTCCTGCTGCCGGAACGCGTGCTCGACCGGCTGGGCGTATGGCACGACCTGCGCGCGCGGCCAGTCCCGTTCACGCCCGCGCAGCTCGAGGCCGCGGGGTGGACCGGCTGGGCCATGCTCGCATTGATCCTCGCGTTCCCCCGCTATCTCTATCCGCTCACCTGGGGCGCGGTGTGGCTCGTCGTCGAGCCGCTGTTGTACCGCCGCGATCCAGAGCACTCGCTGCTCGGCGACGTCGTCCGCGGCGAGTGGGGGCGGATCGCGCGCCTGATGACCGCGGGGCTCGTGGCCGGAGCGCTGTGGGAATCGTTCAACGGCATGGCGCGAGGACGCTGGATCTACACCGTTCCCTTCCTCGAGCACTCGAAGATCTTCGAAATGCCGCCGGCGGGATTCATCGGCTTCCCGTTTTTCGCGCTCGAGGTGTGGTCACTCTACCACCTGCTCGCGCCGCGCACCTCCCGCCGTGTGCTGCTCGGCAGCGCGGTGTTCGCCCTGCTGGTGCTCGCGGGAATCGATCGCTGGACCGTGAGCTCCACGGCGCCGCGGCTGGCGGACCTGCCGGGCGTCACCAACGCCGTGCTGCAGCGCCTCGCGGGCGCCGGATGGGACGACGTGTTCCGGGTCGCGCGCACCCCCGTGGCCGAGCTCGCGTACCGCGCCAACCTGAGCCCGGGGGACGCCCGCGCGGCCCGCGCGGCGGCGCGGCTGGTGACGCTGCGCGGCATCGGGAGCGCGCACGCCGCGGCCCTGATGGGCAGCGGGATCCGCAGCGTCGAGGCGTTGGCCGCCGCGGACCCCGACACGGTGTGGCAACGGGTGCGCGGCGGCCCCCGGCCCACGCCCGCCGAGGTGCGGGTGTGGGTGCGGGCGGCACAACGGGAAGTCGGCGCCGCGACCCGCCTCAGCGACCTCCCGTCACCCCCGCGGTAGGCCGCACGGGCCCCGTCCCGGCCCCGGTCCGCGAAATGGCGGCGGCGATCTCGTCGAGATCCGCCGCGGTGAGCTCGAGCGTCGCGGCGCCGATCCAGCCGTCCACCTGCGCCGCCGTTCGGGCGCCGACGATCGCCCCGGTCACGCCCGGCCAGGCGAGCGTCCAGGCGATGGCGACCGCCGAGACGGTGGCGCCGTGCCGCCGCGCGACCGGCTTGAGCGCGTCGCGCAGCGCGAGATTCCTGCCCAGCGCCGGCTGCTGGAACTGCGTGCTGCGGCGGCGCCAGTCGTCCGCGGCGAGCGTCGCGACACGCGCGGCCGTAAAGGAGTCCGTCAACAGACCCGACTGCATCGGGCTGTACACGATGACGCCGGTCTCGTGCTCCGCGCACCAGGGAATCTCGCGCTCCGCGGCCTCCCGCCGGATCAGGGAAAACGGCGGTTGCAACGAATCCACGTGGCGGATCGCCTCGCAGCGCTCGAGCAGCGGGACAGCGAAATTCGACACCCCCGCAGCCCGCACTTTGCCCTCCTCGACGAGCCGCACCATCGCCTGCCACGAATCCTCCACGGGCGTTCCCGTCTCGTCGGGCCAATGAAACTGATACAGGTCGATGCGTTCGACCCCGAGACGGCGCAGCGACGCTTCGCACTCCTGCCGGATGGACTCCGGTCGCAGCACGCGCCGCGCCTCCGTCATGCGGTCGCGCTCGTCCCATACGAGGCCGCACTTGGTGAACACGAGCGGTCGCTCGCTCGCCGGCAGCTCGCGCAGCAGGCGTCCCACCATTTCTTCGGAATGGCCCAGACCATACACCGCGGCGGTGTCGATCCAGTTGATTCCCAGCTCGAGCGCACGACCCATCGCGGCGAGCGAGTCGGCATCGTCCTGCGGGCCCCAGCCGAACGCCCAGCCGCCGCCGCCGATCGCCCACGCGCCGAAACCGACGGTGGTGATCTCGAGTCCGCTCGTGCCGAGTGGACGGGTAGGCAAGTTCATACAGACGACTCCTCCGCAGTCGATTATGGAATCAGTAGGACCTTCCCCGTGGTCTTGCGGCCTTCGAGCAGCGTGTGCGCCTCGGCCGCCTGCGCGAGCGGCAGCTCACGGTCGATCCGGACCTTCACCTCGCCCCGCGCGATCCAACCGAGCAGCTCGCCAGCGCGCGCGCCGAGCTCGGCGCGCGTGGCGATGTAGTGGTGCAGCGTGGGACGCGTGAGGAACAGCGAGCCCCGCTGGCTCAGCACCTGGGGGTCGATCGGCCCCACCGGTCCGCTCGACTGCCCGTACAGCACCATCAGGCCGCGCGGCTTTAGGCAGTTCAGCCCCTTGTCGAACGTCGACTTGCCCACGGAGTCGTAGATCACATCCACGCCGCGGTTGTCCGTGAGCCGCTTGACCTCCACCTCGAAGTCCTGCTCGGTGTAGAGGATCACGTCGTGGGCGCCCGCCTCCCGCGCCAGGGCCGCCTTCTCGCGCGTGGAGACCGTGCCGATGACCCGCGCGCCCTGCCGTCGCGCGATCTGACACAGCAGCAGGCCTACGCCGCCCGCCGCGGCGTGCACCACGCACGTCGCGCCGGCGTTCAGCGGATAGGTCGTAGTCGCGAGATAGTGCGCCGTCATACCCTGCAGCACGGCCGCGGCCCCCTGCCGCGCCGTCACACCATCGGGAAGGGCCACCAGGCGATCGGCCGGCACGGCGGCGTACGGCGCATACGCCCCGAGTATCCCGCAATACGCCACGCGCGTACCCACTCGCGGCTCCGACACGCCCGTGCCGAGCGCGGCGACGGTGCCGGCGGCCTCCTGCCCGAGGGTGAACGGCAGCGCGACCTTGTACAGGCCGGTGCGCTGATACACGTCGATGAAGTTCACGCCCGCAGCCTCGATCTTCACGACGGCCTGGCCCGCTTCCGGCTTGGGCTCCGGAACGTCCTCGAGACTCAGCGCCTCGGGCCCGCCCGGGGTGTGCACGCGAATAGCTTTCATGCCTGGAAACCTACCAGCCACCGACCACACGCGTGGGCGAAGGAGAGTTCCACATGAAAGTCGGGTTCATCGGTCTCGGCAGCATGGGACTGCCGATCGCTCGGCACGTGTTGCAGGCCGGCCACACGGTAGTCGTCTACAACCGCACGCGCAGCCGAGCGGACGCGCTCAAGCCGCTGCGGCCGACGGTCGCCGACAGCCCCGCCGCCGCGGCGCGGGGCGCTGAAGTGCTGGTCACGATGCTGGCCGACGACGCGGCGCTCGAAGACGTGATGCTGGGCTCATCGGGCGCGCTGCCCGCCCTCGCCCGCGGCGCGATCCACGTGTCGATGAGCACGATCAGCCCGAAGTTGTCCCGCGCGCTCGCCGAGCGGCACCGGGCGGCGGGTCAGGAGTACGTGGCCGCGCCGGTGTTCGGGCGGCCGGAGGCGGCGGAAGCGAAGCAGCTGTGGATCGTGGCGGCGGGGCCCGCGCCGGCGATCGAGCGCTGCCGCCCCCTGCTCGACGCCGTGGGCCAGGGCGTGATCGTCGCCGGTGACGACCCGGGCCGGGCCAACGTGATCAAGCTGGCGGGCAACTTCCTGCTGGCCGCGGCGATCGAGGCGATGGGCGAAGCCTTCGCCCTGGTCCGCAAGTACGACGTCGCGCCGGCGGATCTGCTGGAGATCGTGAACGGTCGCCTGTTCCGGTCGCCCATCTACGAGAGCTACGGCAAGCTGATCGCCGACGAGCGATACGAGCCGGCGGGTTTCAAGCTGCGCTACGGACTCAAGGACGTGCGGCTCGCGCTCGGGGCCGCGGAAGACGTCGCCGCGCCGATGCCGCTCGCCAGCCTGATTCGCGACCGCTATCTGTCCGCGGTCGCCCGCGGTTGGGGCGACATCGACTGGGCAGGGTTGGCACGCATCGCCGCAGCAGATGCGGGGCTCACCCCCTGAGTCCTCACCCCCTGTCCCCCTCTCCCTTCGGGAGAGGGGGACTCGCTACCCGCCCGCGATCGCCGGGATGACGGTCACCTCGTCGCCGTCCTGGACCGGCGCCGCGAAACCGCCGCGGAAGCGCACGTCCTCGTCGTTCACATAGAAGTTCACGAACGGGTAGGGCCTACCGTCCTTGTCGCGGAGCCGGGGCCCGAGCGCCGGGAAGCGCGTCGCCACATCGGCGACCGCCTCGCCCAGCGTCCGGCCCGCGGCTTCGATGGTGCGCGCCCCACCCGCGTGGGCCGCGAGCACCGACGGCAGATTCACCGTGATCGCCATATCAGCTCCTCCGCGCCATGCCGTTGATCACCGTTGCACCAGGGCGGCGACCTCGCGTAGCCGGGGGGCGATCACCGGCGCCTCGGGAAGCGTGTCGCGCACCGCGTCGAGCGTCTTCAGGCCGTGTCCCGTCACGCACAGCACGACCTCGTCCTCGGGCCCGAGCCGGCCATCCCGTGCGAGCGCCCGGGCGGCCGCGGCGGTGACGCCGCCCGCTGTCTCCGCGAAGATCCCAGCGTCCTCCGCGAGAAAGCGGATGCCGTCCACGAGCTCGGCGTCGCTTACCGCGGCCGCCCAACCGCCCGTCTCCCGAATGGCCCGCGCGGCGAACGCCCCGTCCGCGGGGTTGCCGATCGCGAGCGAGCGGCAGATGGTGCGCGGCAGCTCCGGTTGCAGCTCGCCGCCACCACGCTCTACCAGGCGCACGATCGGCGCGCAGCCCGACGCCTGGGCGCCGTACAGCCGGGGCACGGCGCCCGTCACCAGCCCGGCCGCGATGAACTCGCCGAATCCCTTACGCAGCTTGGTGAGGAGCGACCCGCCCGCCATCGGCGCCACCACGGCGCCGGGCAGACGCCAGCCGAGCTGCTCCGCGATCTCATGGGCCACCGTCTTCGAGCCCTCGCCGTAGTAGGCGCGCAGGTTGACGTTCACCATTCCCCAGCCGAACCGGTCCGCCACCTGCGCGCACAGCCGGTTGACGTCGTCGTACGTGCCCCGCACGCGCACCAGGCGGGAACCGTACACGCTCGTCCCCACGATCTTGGCCGTTTCCAGCTCCTCGGGGATGAAGATCCAGGCCGTGAGGCCGGCGCGGGCGGCGTGGGCGGCGACCGCGTTCGCGAGGTTGCCGGTCGAGGCGCAGCCGATCGTGTCGAGACCGAAGGCCGCGGCCGCGTTGATCGCGGCGGCCACGACCCGGTCCTTGAACGAGAGCGACGGATGCGACACGGTGTCGTTCTTGATCCATGCCCGAGCCACACCGAGCCGCCGCGCCAGCGCGGGCGCGTCGACGAGCGGCGTGAACCCGGTATCGAGCGACAGCGTCGGCTCGCCGTCGAACGGCAGCCATTCGCGGTAGCGCCACAGGGAGGGCGGCCGGCCGGCGATGGTGTCGCGGTCGGGGAGCGGGCGCTCCGGATCGTACACGGGATCGAGCGGGCCGAGGCACTGCCCGCAGATGGCGACCGGGGCGGGGGCGCCCGTGGCGCCGCAGTTGCGGCAGCGGAGCGGCCGCGCGGTGAGCGGCGGCGAAGCGATGAATGCCTGCGTCATACGTGAACCTCAACAAAAAAACCCGGGCAACAGACGCCGCGGGCGGTCGCTTTTTAGCACCTTGTTTTACGTGGCGGCAATACGCGGCAAAGCACCACGAAATGTCAGTTGTCAGTACGCCTTAAGTTATCCCCGTCCCCACAGGCGTCAAGGCGCCCACAAAGCGCCGCAGCGCGCCCAGCGCCCGCTCGAGCTCCGCCGGCTCCGTGGCGTAACACATCCGCAGATGCCCCGCGCCCCCGGGCCCGAACGCCGTCCCCGCGAGCACCGCCACGTGCTGCTCGGCGAGGAGCCGTTGCGCGAACGCCTCGCAGGTGAGGCCCGTGCGCTCGAGCACTCCGCCAATGTCGGGAAAGCAATAGAAGGCGCCTGCGGGCGTGGCGCAGCGGACGCCATCGATCGCGTTCAGGCCGCGCGCCAGCTGGTCACGCTTCACCTTGAGCCCCGCCACCATGCGGGCGACCGGCTCCTGCGAGCCCGTGAGCGCCGCCAGCCCCGCGTACTGCACGAACGTCGCCGTGCATGACACGTTGTTGATGAGCAGGGTGGTCATGGCCCCGGTGAGCGTCGCGGGCATCACGCCGAACCCGAGCCGCCACCCGGTCATCGAGTAGCCCTTGGAGAAGCCGTCGACGATCACGGTCCGCTCCGACATCCCCGGCAGGGCGGCGATGCTGTCGCGCCGCCCGTCGTAGCGGATCTGCCCGTACACTTCGTCCGAGATCACCCACAGGTCGTGCCGCTGCGCCAGCTCCGCGAGCGCTTCGAGATCGCGCGGCGCGGCGACGCCCCCGGTGGGGTTGTGCGGCAGATTGAGGATCAGCACCCGCGTGCGCGGCGTGATCCGCTGCGCGATTGCCTGCACGTCGGGGGCGAAGTCCCGTGTTTCGTCGAGCGGATAATAGACCACCCGCCCGCCCGCGAACCGCACCACCGACTCATAGATGGGAAAGCCCGGGTCGGGCGTGAGCACCTCGGCACCCGGCTCGATCAGTGCCAGCGCCGCGCAAAAGAGCATCGGCTTGGCGCCGGGCGTGACCACCACGTTGTCGGGCCCGGCGCGCACGCCGCGCGCGACGAGCGAGCGCGCGATCGCCTCGCGCAGCTCGGGCACGCCCGCGGCCAGCGCGTAGCGCGTGAGCCCGTCACGCAACGCCCGCACGCCCGCTTCCACGACGTGCGGCGGCGTCGGCATGTCGGGCTCGCCGATCTCCAGGTGCACGACCTTGTGCCCGGCGGCCTCGAGCCGCCGCGCCGCGGCGAGCACCACGTATGCCTGTTCCGTGCCGAGCGTCTCGAGCCGTGCGGCTGCGTGCATGGACGTCCTTCACCAGTGACAAACGAACCCCGGAGGGACGCTCCGGGGTCGGAGCCTGCAATCTATCGACGACGTCCCTCGCGTGCCCTACCCGAACGGGGGGGCTGGGGGCGGGAGAGCTACTTGGCGCGTTCCAGGTAGACGCCCTCGCGAGGGTCGACCCGCACCTTCTCCCCCTCGCTGATGAACTCCGGCACCTGGATGGTGACGCCGTTCGAGAGCTTGGCAGGCTTGGTACTCGCGGTCTTCGTGGCCCCCCGCATCACCGGCGACGTCTGCACCACGGTCAGCTCCACCACCGACGGCAGCTCGATTCCGACCGGCCGGCCGTTCAGCCACTCGACCTGAATGTGCATCTCCGGCTGCAGCCATTCGACGTCAACGCCCGTGGCTTCAGCGTCGAGCGTGTGCTGCTCGTAGCTCGTCGTGTCCATCACGTGCACGCCGCCCTGGTCGCGGTACAGGACCTGGAATTGCTTGGTCTCGAGCGGCGCCTCATCCACGAAGTCGGTGGCGGCAAGGCGCGTATCGAACGTGTTCCCGGTGACGAGGTTGCGGAGCCGCACCTGCACGAACGCCCGCAGGTTGCCGGGGGTGCGGTGGGTGAAGTCCATCACGCGGCACGGCTGCCCGTCGATCATGATGACGTGGCCGCGGCGAATGTCGGTCGCTTTCATTTCAGACGGCCCTTCTTCAAGAGGCGGGAAGATAAACCGCGTGGGGACAGGGTCAACGGGGCGGGGCAAAGTCGCCCAGCGAGAGCGCGTTCGTGAGATCCCCCACGCGCTCCCGCTGCCACCACGCGCCGCTCGCGGCCCGCTCGGACGGCGTGCTGAAACGGTAGCGGAAATAGGCGAGCCGCACGTAGCGCGGCGGCGCATCCGGAAAGGGGTCGTGGCCGAGCAGCGCCAGCACCTCGGGCGTCCCCGTCAAGACGTGCCGCAGGAGCGAGGGGAGCCACTCCCGCGCCCCTTCCGGGTTGAGTGCCGCGAACCACATCTGCCAGTCGAGCCGCGGCATGTGCGGAGCCACGAACGCCGGTCGCCGGTGCACATCGCCCGGCTTCCAGCGGAAGCCGTACTCGCTCCACTGCACGCCGTCGCGGCTGCCCTCGATGACGATCTCGGGACGCTCAGTCGTCATCACGCGGAACAGCCCGTACCCGTTCACCGAGCGCAGCGGCTCGATGGCACGGAGCAGCGGGTTGTCGAGCCCCGCCCGTGCACTGGGGAGCGTCTGCACGATCTCGCGCGCGAACGCGAGCAGCGAGAGCAGCGCGAGCACGGGCGCGACGCCGGCAATCGCATGACGCCGCCAGCGCGGCTCGGGTTCCGTGGCCGTAAGCTGCAGCGGCAGGACGCGCTGCAGCACGCCGTCGTCGAGCAGCGGGACGCACAAGACGATCGCCAGCAGGTTAAAAAAACCGTAGTTTCCCGTGAGGGCGATCGCGAGCTGGCCCAGCACCAGCAGCGCGCAGGCGGCATACCGCCCCCGGTGCCACCGCTCGGGCACGAGAATGAGCCAGGGAACGAGGAGCTCGATGGCGAGGATCACGAGCGTCATTGCCCGGTGCACCCAGGGGGACGTCCAGTGGGCGTACCAGGCGGGCCAGGTGGGGAGCGGCTGCGTCCAGAAGTGGTAATCGAGCGCGCTGAGATGACGCCACGCCGCGTCCCCGCTCACGAGCTTCGTCAGCCCCGAGAGGAACATGAGGCGGAACAGCAGCCACCACATCAGCCAGCGCATCCAGGGCGAGGGCGCCTGGTCTCGCGTCAGGCTGGGGACGAGCCGGCTGGGCGCGTACAGCACCGCCAGCAGCCCGGTCTCGAGCAGCAGGCCGTCCCACTGGAACCAGAGGAAGGCCTGGCCCGCGACGCTGAGCGACAGGTAGCACATCCAGAGGAGCAGGAGGACGGGGGCGGGCGCGACGCCGGCGATGAGCAGGACCGCAAGCGCGACGCCACCCCAGGCGAGCAGCTTCAGCATGCCGTCGCCCGCGCCGAGCCAGCACAAGGTCGGAAAGAGGCGGTAGGCCGCGCCGCCGTACAGCGCATGGGCCCGTTGCAGGAACGATCCGGCCGGCAGGATGCCGCGTTCACCCAGGAGGCCCGAGACTTGCACTGCCAGCGACACAAAGGCGATCAGGTAAACGGCGCCGAGCAGACGCAGGAACAGCCAGCGGGAGAGCAGGTAGGCGGGGTGGTCGGCCGGACGCGTGGCCCAAGCCTCGGTGATGTCCATCGTTGTGCCCCAAGATGCGGGCGATTATCTATTGAAGGAATACGTCCGCGCGGCGAACCGTACCGAGCCTTCCGGTGTAGCACTCTCGCATCAGACTTACTGAGCCATGTCACGTTGAGGAGGTTTGAGAACATGATCCGCACCAGCCGTCTCCTGGCCCGTGGCGCGTGGGTTCCCCTCGCGTTGCTCGTCGCGGCGGGCTGCAAGCAGGGACCGTCACCGGAGGTGCAGGCGCGCATCGACAGCCTGTCGCAGGCGTCGAGCGAGCGCGATCGCCTCATGCAGGAGGTGGCGGAGAACACGCGTCTCGTGAGCGAGGTCAGTCGGGAGATCTCCAAGGTGAACGTTCCGGGGCGGGCTCTCAAGATTTCCGCGGAGTCGCCGTTGCGGGCCTCGCGCGACACGCTCATTCAGAAGATCCGCTACGTGACGTCCCGCGTGCGGGAGCTCGAGCCGCGTCTCAAAGAGAGCGAAAACCGGATCAAAGAGCTCACTACGATCTCCGACAGCCTGCGCAGCGACCTGGCGGCGACGATGCAGAACCTGCAGGGCGTGATCGACAATCAGAAGGAGACGATCGACGCCCTCAACCAGCAGGTCGAGACGCTCACCGCCGAGAACGTGGCGTTGAAGGACACGCTGGAGAACATGTCCACGATTTCCAACACGGTTTATTACGTGGTGGGCACCAAGGACGAGCTCGAGCGCAAGGGCGTAATTCAAGAAGAAGGCGGCGCCCGGTTCCTGTTCGTCCTGTGGAAGAGCGGCAAGACGCTCGTGCCGGCGCGCAACCTCGATCCCAGCGAGTTCACGCAGGCCGACCGGCGCCATCTGACCGAACTGCCGTTGCCCGAGTCGGACAAGGAATACCGTATCGTGTCGCGCCAGGACACGTCGGCCCTCGACACGCCGCCCGACCACGACGGCAAGCTCTCTGGGCACGCCGTGAAGATCGCGGACACGGCGCGCTTCTGGGCCAACTCGAAATACCTCATCATCGTCGAAGGCTGACCCAGACGGAGTCGGAGGTGCGGGCACCGCACCTCCGACTCCGCCCTTCCCCTGTATGCCGTTCCATACGATTTTGTTGTAGCTCACGCGCAACAACCTGTTCTCCCCCGCAAGCGCCCGGCGCCCCGAGCCCTGACCCGGTGCCGACTGCAGGGCGCGGGATTTGCCACAGGTTCGGGTGCGGACGTACGACTGACGCGAGGGGGAATCATGCATGGTGTGATCAGGCGGTATCGCGTGCGGCTGGGCACCGTGGCACAGGCGGCCCGCTACACCGAGAAGGGGTTCTTGCCCATCCTGCGGGGCATTCCGGGCTTCGTGTCCTCCCATTTGCTGGACGAGGGGAACGACGTGCTGACCTGGATGGCGCTCCTCGAAACCGAGGAAGCCGCCGAGGCTGCCGTGCGCGCGTCGCGCGACTGGTTCCGCGACGAGTGGTCGTCGTTCCGGCCGCTCCCCCCTGAAGTGGTGACCGGGGAGGTGCTGGCACGAGCCACGGCCGATCGCCGGCGCACGGTGGATCGCCGCCGGCTCGCGCTGGTCGGGGCCACGGCGTGGGACGGGGCGGAACGCCGGGCGGGCAGCGACCGGCGGCTGGAAGCGCCGAGCTGGGCCCGGGCGGGCTGACCCCGGCCGGCTAACGCTCGCGGGGCCGGACCTTCGCTCTGGCCCCCGCGGGCCCGAAGGCTCCATCCAGGTCGTCGAGCACGGTAGCGCCGCGCTCGACCCGCGCGCTATCGCTCGCGCACCGGAGCACGATTCCCGCGATTACACGCTCCACTCCCGCCGTCTCGCTGCGCCCGAATTTCCCGTCCTTACAGTCGATGTCGTGGACGATCTCGCCGATGGCGCCGAGCGCCGGATCGGTGAGTCCGAAGCGCGCCAGCAGCGACTCGAACGTGCAGCGGTCGCCGTCGTGCGTGAATTCGGCCTCGAACATGTCGAATCGCTGCTCCCCCGGCGCGGGGCGATGCTGCTGCGTCTCGACGAACCGGAAGCGCGCCTCGGGATCGATGAAGCGGCGGATGAGCCACGCGCTCGCGATCCGATCTACGTAGACCCCCTTCCGGGTCACCCAGGTGCGTCCGCGCGTGGGCCGGGAGACCGCCGGGGCAGCCCGAGGCCGCCTGCCCGGGCGGTGCCGCTGCCGCGCCCGCGCCAGTGCCGCTTCCGCCGCCCTCCGCCCCGCCGCCGCGAAGTGGTCGAGCGCGACGATCTCCGCCAGCCGTCGCTCCAACCGCGCCACGTCGCCGGCCACGTCCCGGGTCGGCTCGCGCGCCGCCGCCTGCTGCTCCGCGCCTCCCGCAGCGCCTGGCTCGCCCGCACGCTGCGGCGCCGGGCTTTCTTCCGCCGGGCCGTGCGCCGCTTCCTGCCCGGGGAGCACGTGGGTGCCGCGCTCGACACCGCCGCCGCCCTCGCCCGCGACGGGATCGGCAGCGTGCTTACGCAGCTGGGGGAGCAGGTCACCAACCGCGACGAAGCCGCCGCGGTACGCGATCAGTACTTGCGGCTGCTCGACGAAATCCGGTCGCGCGACTTGCCGGCGGAGATCTCCGTCAAGCTCACGCACCTGGGCCTCGACGTGAATCCCAAGGCATGTCTCCAGGACCTGCTGGGGCTCGCGGCGCGGGCGGCCGCTGCCAAATCATTTCTCTGGATCGACATGGAGGAGTCGCGCTACGTGGACGCGACGCTGGAGCTCTTCCGCGCGGTACGCGCCGCCCGTCCCGACGTGGGAGTGTGTCTGCAGGCGTACCTGCGTCGCACCCCCGCCGACCTAGAGGGACTGCTACCGCTCGCGCCCGCCATTCGTGTCGTGAAGGGCGCCTACAACGAACCGCCCGACGTCGCGTTTCCGAAAAAACGCGATGTCGACGCCGCCTATGCGGTGCTCGCCGGCCGGCTGCTGGAGCGCGCGGCGGCCGGTGGGGCGCGTGTCGTGTTCGGTACGCACGATCTCGACCTCATCGAGCGGCTGCGCGCCCGCGCCCTGGCGCTCGGCGTCACGGGCGGAGGCTACGAGGTGCACATGCTGTACGGCATTCGGGCCGCCGCGCAGCGCGCCCTCGCGCAGCAAGGCGTGCCCGTGCGCGTACTGATCAGCTACGGGACGCACTGGTTCCCGTGGTACATGCGGCGCCTGGCGGAGCGACCGGCCAACGTCTGGTTCGTAGTGCGGCACCTGCTGGGATGATCCCGGGCTTGCGCCCGGAGTTAGTAGGGGCCTGTTTTCTCATCGATGGTCACGCACACGCTGACCTCCCGCCCCGTCGAGCTCGACCGCTGGCGCGGCGACACGCCCGGGTGTCGGGATCGCATTCATCTGAACAACGCGGGCGCCGGGCTCATGCCCCGCCCCGTGCTCGACGCGCTCACCAATCACCTCGCGCGAGAGGCGGCGATCGGCGGCTACGAGGCGGCCGACGAAGCGGAGCCGCTGGTGCGCGAGACCTACGCCCTCGTGGCTCAGCTGGTCGGCGCGGCGCCCAAGAACATCGCGCTGGTCGAGAACGCGACCGTCGCGTTCTCCCAGGCGCTCTCCGCGTTCGACTTCCGTCCCGGCGACCGCATCGTCACCACGCGCGCCGACTACCCGTCGAACCAGCTGATGTACCTGTCGCTGGCGCAGCGCGCCGGCGTCGAGACCGTGCGCGCCGACGATCTCCCCGAGGGCGGCGTCGACCCGGAGAGCGTCCGCCGCCTGGCACGCGATCCCCGCACCCGGCTGGTCGCGCTCTCGTGGGTGCCGACCAATTCGGGGCTGGTGCAGGACGCCCGCGCCGTCGGCGGGGTGTGCGCCGAGCTGGGCGTGCCGTACGTGGTCGACGCCTGTCAGACCGTGGGCCAGATGGCGGTCGACGTGAACGCGCTGCGGTGCGACTTCCTCGCCGCCACGGGGCGCAAGTTCCTGCGCGGCCCCCGCGGCATCGGCTTCCTGTACGTGTCCGACCGGATGCTCGAGCGGGGGGCGTTCCCGCTGTTTCTCGACATGCGCGGCGCCGACTGGACCGACCCCGACACGTTCCGCCTGGCGGACGGTGCGCGCCGCTTCGAGAACTGGGAGTTCGCCTACGCCCTCATCGTCGGCCTCGGCGCCGCCGCCCGTTATGCGCTCGCGACCGGCCCGCTCGGTCATGAGCGAGCCTGGCGGCTCGCCGCGCTGCTGCGCGAGCGACTCGAGGCGGTGCCGGAGGGGCGGCTGCTCGACCGCGGCCGGGAGCGGTGCGCCATCGTCACGCTCGACGTCCGGGGACAGAACGCCGCCGAGCTGGAGCTGCGTCTCCGCGAGCGCGGCGTCAACACCAGCTCGGCCGACCGCATGTCCGGTGTACTCGATATGGACGAGAAACGCGCGGCCACCGTGCTCCGCTTCTCACCACACTACTACAATACGGAAGACGAGCTCGATGCCGCGGTCGCGGCGTTGATCGACCTCGTACGCCGATGATCAGGCGGCTCACGTTGTGGCTGGCGATCCCCGGGGCGGCGCTGCCCGCCCAGGCTCGCAAGAGCCAACACGCGACGGTCATGCAGGCGATCGGCGCAACCCAGGTGACGATCGTCTACAACCGACCGGGCGCGCGCGGCCGCAAGCTGTTCGGCGAGCTGGTGCCCTGGGGCAAGGTGTGGTGTCCGGGCGCCGACGAGGCGACGACGATCGCCGTCACCAGGGACGTGCTGGTCGCCGGGCAGCGACTCCCCGCCGGTACGTACAGCATCTGGGCGATTCCCGGCCCCGCGGAATGGACGCTGATCTTCAGCAAGGCGGCGGACGTGTTCCACATCCCCTACCCCGGTCCGGATCAGGACGCGCTGCGCGTCACGGTGAAACCGCAGGCGGGACCGTTCATGGAAGCGCTGGCATTCTACTTTCCGGCCGCGGACGCGGACCGAGCCGTCCTGAACCTGCACTGGGGCGAGACCGTCGTGCCGGTCCCGCTGGCGGCGCCCTAGCAGCGACCCGCTACGCTTCGTAGCGCTGAATCCGCGACCCGTTGCCGGCGGCGCGAGCTCGGACGAGGGCCGCGCTCGCGTGCCCGAGCAGGCTGGCGGGGTCGAGCGGCGTCTCGTGCAGGTCCACGACCGCCTCGAATCCCGCCCGCACCTCGAGCGGCGGCAGCCCGGCGGGCCGCGGGCCACCCTCGATCACCTGCGACAGCCGGCGCGCCATCTGCGCCGCTCCGGCGGGGGCGGTCGAGGGAGCGAGCAAGAGGAATTCGCCGCCCGCGGCTCGACCGATGGCGTCCGAGGCACGGCCGCTCGCCTGGAGCAGCCGCGATGCGAAGTCGACGACGACCGGCGACGCCGTCGCGGCCGCCGGCCGGGCCTGGTGCGCTTCCGGCTCCACCACGAGCGCCACGCAAGCGAGCGGGGCATGCCGGCGAAACGCGTCCGAGACCAGCTCGCGGGCGCGTCGCTCGAGACCCCGTTGCGTGTACAATCCGCTCGCCGGCTCCGTATCCTCTTCCAGCACGTGGTCGGTCTCGAGCTTGACGCGAGTGAACGCGTCGACCTTCAACAGGAGCTCCTCCGCGTTGAGCCCGAGGCTCAGATAGTCCCACGCCCCCGCCTCGAGCGCCGCGAGCCGCTGCTGCTTGGTCGCCGGAGTCGAAGTGATCATGATCACGGGTGTGTGCCACGACACGGCCCGCTGCAGCCGTAGCCGGCGACACACGACGATACTGTCGAGATCCTGGAGGTTCGCGTCGAGCAGGACCACGTCCGGCCGCAGCTCCGGCGCCTGCTCCAACAGCTCGCGCCCGCTCGCCACGGACAGGACCCTGTATCCCTGAGGAGCGAGCATGCTGTCGAGCGCCCGGGTGAGCCAGGTGCCGGCGTGGGCAACGAAGACCACGGGTATGCGGATGAAGGGCGCGCGCTGAGGCAAGCTGGTGCTTTCGCAATGAGGGCGTGCATGACCGACTAGGGCGCCCCGTGCTCCGTGCTCTGGAATGTCGCAGCGGGGGCCCTGGGGAAAAACCGGGCGAACCCCTAGATCAGGCGGGGAGAAGACCCGGGGGCGTCACGGCTCGATGAGGCCCTCACGGATCGCGTAGCGGACGAGACCGGCGACATCGTGCACGTTCAGCTTCTTCATCACGCGCGTGCGGTGGAACTCGGCCGTCTTGGGAGTGATCGCGAGCAGCGCGGCGACCTGCTTCGTCGACTTGCCCTCGGCCACGAGCTGCACGACCTGGCGCTCACGCGACGTCAGCCGGCCGCGGTCCGCGGCTGCGGCGGCGCGGCAGGCCTCCACGACCGCCTGCGAGACGCCCGCCCCCACGTAGAACCCACCGCGCGACACCTGCTCGATGGCCAGGGCGAGGTCTTCTCCCGCCTGGGTCTTGAGCACGAACCCGCGCACGCCCGCGCGGACCGCGTCCGTCACCAGGCGCTCCTGCTCGAGCGCCGTCAGCATCACGACCTGGGTGTTGGGACACGCCGCGACGATCTGGCCCGCGGCATCGATGCCGTTGAGCAGCGGCATCATGATGTCGAGCACCGCGACGTCGGGCTCGAGCTCGCGCGCCACCTCCACGGCCGCCCGCCCGTCGGATGCCTCGGCCACCACCGCGAATCCGTGACGCTCGAGCAGGGCGCGCACGCCTTGCCGCAGTACCACGTGGTCGTCTGCCAGCACTACTCGTAGCGCCATTGTTCCTCCGGGCTCCTCTTATACGGAACGGGTGGGCGCGGCGTCAAGCGCCCGTGTCACGCCGGGCGCGAAGTACCCATCGACGCGTGAGTTATCGGTTACAGTTCTAGTCATGCCGTCCGCCCTCCCCGCACCGCCACGGCTGTCCAAGTCGCGCTATCTGTCGGGCCTCCAGTGTCACAAGCAGCTGTGGTGGCGGGTGCACGACCCCGACGCCCCGGAGCTGTCGCCGTCGGCGGGGCAGCAGAACCTGTTCGCCCAGGGGCGCGAGGTGGGCGTGCGCGCTCGCCAGCACGTGCCGGGCGGGCAGCTGATCGATCTGCCGTTTTATCAGCACGACAACATGGTAGCCGCGACGCGCGAGGCCCTGCAACACGACGTGCCGGCCATTTACGAGGCCTGGTTTCTGGCGGACGACACCTACGTGGGGGTCGACATCCTGGAGCGCACCGCCCGGGGCTACGGCGTGATCGAGGTGAAGGCGTCCAACAGCCGCAAGCCGGAGCACCTTCCCGACGCGGCCGTCCAGGTGCACGTGCTGCGGCGGGCAGGCCTCCCGGTGGAGCGCGCCGAGGTCATGCATCTCAACCCGCAATGCCGCTACCCCGACCTGGCCAACCTGTTCATCCGCGAAGACGTGACGGCGCTGGTGGAGGGGGCGCTGATCGGCGTGCCGGACGAGCTCGCGGCGCAGCGGGCGATGCTCGCGGGACCGGTCCCGGACGTCCCCATCGGCGAGCACTGCACCACGCCGCACGACTGCCCGTTCATCGCGCGTTGCTGGCCCAAGACGTCGGATCACCCAGTGAGCAGCCTGTACCGCATCGATCGGAAACGGGCCCTCGAGCTCGAGGCCGACGGGTTTGCGACGATCTACGACCTGCCGTCCGACCTGGAGCTCTCGGTGATCCATGCACGCCAGGTGAAGGCCGTCCAGAGCGGGCGGATGGTGGTGGAGCCCACGCTCACAAAGGCGCTCGCCCAGTTCGCGGCACCGCTCGCGTTTCTCGATTTCGAGACGGTGAGCCTCGCGGTCCCCCGTTGGACGGGGTGCCGACCCTGGCAGCAGGTGCCGGTACAGTTCAGCGTGCATGCCGAAGAGCGGGGGGCCCTGGTGCACCGCGCATGGATCGCGGACGGGCCCGAGGATCCGCGCCCGGCGCTCGCGGCGGCCCTCGTGGAGGCGTGCGCCGGCGCGAAAAAGATCGTGGCGTATTACGCGAGCTTCGAGCGGGACTGCATCAGACAGCTGCGGGAGGCGGTGCCCGGCTGCGCCAAAGAGCTCGAGCGCATCGAGCGACGCCTCGTGGACTTGTTGCCGGTGATCCGGAGACATGTCTACCACCCCGACTTCGGCGGCGGATTCAGCATCAAGAAGACGCTGCCCGCGCTCGTCCCGGGGCTGTCGTACGCGGACTTGCAGGTGCAGGACGGCGAGGTCGCGACGGTCGAGCTGCAGCGCCTGATGCTGCGGGGCGCCGAGCTGCCGGCGGGGGAGCGGGCGGCGCTGCGGGACGCGCTGCTGCGCTATTGCGAGCGCGACACGTGGGCGATGGTGAAGCTGCTGGAGAAATTGCGGAGCCTGGTGGCGGATCAGCTGGAGCTGTTCTGAGCCTTCTGGAAGTCTTCCGGGGTGTCGACATCCACGAGCATCTCGGGCCCCCGGTCCACGTACAGCGCCTCGCGCTGGTGCGCCTGCACCACCGCCTTGCCGCATCCTTCCCCGGTCCACGCCCGCAGCTCGCCGAACAGCGCCCGCCGAAACAAGAGCGGCGGTGCGGTGACGTCGCCGTAGCGCGACACGACGAGCGGCGCGTCGCTCGTGTGCGCCCGGCTCACGAGCTCGGAGAGGGCGGCTGCGCTCACGTGCACCATGTCCCCCAACAGCACCACGACCGCATCCACGTCTCCGCCCAACAGGTCGAGCGCCGCGTGCAGCGACGCGCTGGTCGGGCCCGTGAAATCGGGATTGCGTGCGATCTTCACGGGAAGCTCCGCGAGGGCGGCGCGCGCGCGGTCCGCCTCGTGCCCGAGCACCACCACGACGGGCGCCAGTCCGGCCGCGAGCGCCCGGCGGGCGGCGCGCCGTACCAGCGGCTCGCCCGCGAGCTCGAGCAGCATCTTGTTCCGGCCCGGCCCCATGCGCCGCGAGGCGCCGGCCGCGAGCACGACGCCGGCCACGCACAGCGGCTCAGTCTGTCGGGGCATGGATGGGCGCGAGCCGCTCCCGCAGCGACCGGGCCCGCCGGCCGGAGCGCACCGCGAGAACCTCCGCGATCACGGCCAGCGCCACCTGTTCGGCGCCGTCGGTCCCGATGTCGAGGCCCACGGGCCCGTACACGCGCCCCTCGTCCAGGAGGCCCTGGGCGGCGAGGTTGCGCAGCATACGATCGGTGCGCTGGCGGGGGCCCAACATGCCGATGTAAGAAACCGGCGTCTTCAACAGCGCGCGCAGGTACGCCTGATCGTCGGCGAAGTTGTGGTTCATCACGACGGCGTAGCACTCGCCGTCGAGCGGCGTCGCTGCTCCCAGCTCGTCGCCCGTGCTCCGCACCAGCGCCGCGGCGGCCGGGAACCGCTCGCGGGTGAGCAACCCGACCCGCCGATCGACGACCACGACGCGGAACCCGACGTCGGCCGCGAACCGGACCAGTGGCCGGGCGTCGTCGCCCGCGCCCAGCACCACCAGCTGGGGCGGAGGCACCAACACGTCGAAGAACACCGACCGGCCGCCGATCTCGTGGATCCCGGATTCTCCGGTTGCGAGCAGCTCGCGCGCTGTGGCCGTGACCCGGGTGTTCAGGTCTGCCGAGCCGAGATCGCCCTCGGCGCTGGCGCTCGTCACGATCAGTCGCATCCCGCATCTCGCATCCCGCATCCCGATGAGTGTCGCCACGGCAAACGGTGTCCGGCCATCGAGCAACTCCCGCTCTTTCGGCCTCGCCTCAGCGGGCTCGACGTACACGTCGACTTGTCCTTCGCACCCCACGCCCAGGTCCCAGGCGGCGATTTCGTCGGCGCTGGAGCAGTAGCTCCGGAGCTCGGGCGCGCCGCTGCGGATGACCTGCAGCGCCACCTCGCGCACGTCCTGCTCGAGGCAGCCACCGCTCACGTTGCCCGCGCTGCTGCCGTCGCCCGCGACGGCGAGTTTCGAGCCCTCGTGCCGGTAGGCCGAGCCGCGGACCCGTACGACCGTCGCCAGGGCGGCGGGCTTCCCCCCGCGGCGGGCCCCGGCCAGGAAATCGAGCACCTCGCGCGTTTCAAGCCATTGTTTCATGCGATCTCCCCGCGGGTAATCTAGCGACGGGGCGGGTCTTGCCCGGAGGGGGCCCGGCGGTACCTTCACCGTTTCCGCCGCGCCGAACCCTCTCGCGGGAGAATCCACACGTGAATCGCACCGCCACGCTGCTGCTCGTCGCCGCCCTGCCTGCCGGCCTGCTCACCGCGCGCCCCGGCCCGGAGGACGAATCGGTCTTCGTCCGGGGCCTCCGCCCCGACCAGCACGAGTCCGTGCTGTACGTCTGGACCAGCGACGCCGACCAGAAGGATCCCGACTTTCTCACCGTGATCGACGCGAGCCCCACGTCGTCGACGTATGGCACGATCATCACCACCGTGCCGACGAGCGCGCCGGCGAACGAGGCGCACCATTTCGGCTACACGGTCAATGCCGACCGCATCTTCGCGGGCGGGCTGTTCTCGAACCGGCTCTTCATCTACGACGTCGCCACCGACCCGAGGCATCCCACGCTCGTCAAGACGGTGCCCGACCTCGCGGCGAGCACGGGCTTCTCGGGGCCGCACACGTTCTACGCCGTGCCCGGCGGCGTGATGATCGCAATGCTGGGGGCGAAGGACGGGGGCGCGCCGGGCGCGCTCGTGCAGCTCGACAACGATGGCAACTTCGTGAAGGCGCTCCCCGCGCCGGATTACATGTACGACGTCGGGATCAAGCCCGAGCTGAACCTGATCGTGACGTCGAGCTGGGCCCACCCACACGCGGTGAAGGCGGGCAATACGCCGATGGACCAGGTGGGGGACGTCGTGGTCGCCTGGGACTACAAGACCGGCAAGGTCCTCCAGGAGGAGCACCTCGACAAAGCGCCACTCGAGGTGCGCTGGCTGCACGGGGCGACGGCGCGCGGCGGCTTCATCAACTGCGCCTTCGGCAACAGCGTGTGGCACTGGCAGGTGGGAAAGGACGGCAAGCTCGCGTTCACGCGCGTGCTCAAGCTGGCCGACAACGCCATCCCGGCGGACATGCGGATCTCCTACGACAACCGGTTCCTGTTCGTGTCGCTGTTCGGTGGCGGTGCAGTACAGCAGTACGACATCGCCGACCCGTTGCATCCCACGCTCGTGAGCACGGTGCCCTTCCCTCAGGCGCAGATGATGAAGCTCACGCCCGACAACAAGCGCCTGTACGTGAGCAACTCGCTGCTCTCGAACCTGGACGGCAAGGTGCCCTACCGGGTACGCCTCATCGAGGTGAGCGCGAAGGGCATGACGCTCGATCCGAAGTTCGATGTGGATTTCGAGCACCTGCCGACGGGAGAAGCGCGGCCGCATGACATGTTGCTGAAATGAAAAGAGGCGTCGAGTAAGAGACGTCACGCAAAGACGTAGCACAGAGGCGTCGCGCGAAGTCGAACCATGCCATCGGGTCCCGCGTTCCTGTTCGATCTCGACGGCACGCTGGTGGACAGCGTGTAATCGAGCTCTCCGTGTGGCGCATCCACCGTCGCATCGGCATGAGCGGCGGCTTGTTCGTCAACGCCCTGTTCCGCGAGACGGGACGGGAGCTGAAGCCGGAACAGGCGGCGCAGATCCGGCGCGTCCATGCCGAGGCCTACGCGCGCCAGATATCGCAGGTGCGTCCCCTCCCGGGCGCACGGGAACTCCTCGCCTATCTCACCAAAGTGGGCGTTCCGTGGGCGATCGGCACGAGCGGCCGGATGGAGAGCGCCAAGCCCAACCTCGACATGCTGGCGATCCCCGCCGGCGTCCCGATCGTGACGCGCGATCAGGTGGAGCACGCGAAGCCCGACCCCGATCTGTTCCTTGCCGGGGCGGAGCGGCTGGGCGTGCCGATCGACGAGTCGATCGTGGTGGGGGACAGCGTGTGGGATTTGCTGGCGGCGCGGCGCGCGCGGGCGATGGGGGTCGGGCTCTTGTCCGGCGGGTACGGAGAAGAGGAGCTGGAGCGGGCCGGCGCGTATCGCGTGTATCAGGACCCCGCCGACCTGCTCAATCACCTCGACGAGGTGGGTGTGCGCCTGGGGAGCACGCCGCCGTAGCTCATCCCGAGAAGTGCTCGTCCTGCCGCAGCTGCACCACACGGTCCCACGCGCTCGTCTGCCAGTTGTCGGGCTGGTCACGCTCGCGCACCCAGGGCGGCAGCGGCAGCGCGAGGTAACCGGAGAGGGCCTCGACGTAGGGCTCGTACATGCGGCGCAGCTCGGTGAGCCGCTCCTCGAAGTCGGACCGGGCCTTGAGCGCCAGGCCGCCGCCCGCGAGGCGGTCGCGCAGCCGCGCCAGCCGCGCCGTCTCCAGTCGGTCCTCGGGCCGCCGCGGCGGCGTGCTGTACACCTGCGCCAGATCGACCACCGCGTGGCGCGCCATCGCGAACGTCAGCTCGGCCTGCCGCACGCACCACCCCTCGAGCCCCACGATCACGAGCGCGCTCGCGTCCAGGATGGTCGTGAGGGCCGCCACCCACGACTCGTTGTAGTGCTGCGACCGGAAATAGCCGAGCGGTGGATACGACAGATGGCTCTCGAGCACGTCGGCGGCCCAGCGCTCCCATTCCTTGAGCAGCTCGGCCAGCGCCGCGGCGCGCGGATCCGCCCGGTGCCGCCACAAGAGCTCGGCCGCGCTGGGCGGTGAGCCGGCGCGCGCGTCGAGCAGCGAGATCGCGACCTCGCGGCGCGAGAACGCCTGATAGATCACCGGAAAGTATCCGATCACGGCCGCGAGGAAGGCGAATCCGGTTCCCGCCTCGATTACGGTGAGCGTCTTGGCGAAGGCGCTCCGGGGCACCACGTCTCCGAGGCCGAGCGTGAAGAACGTCGTGCCGCTCATGTACAAGTCCGACCAAAACCCCGTGCCGCCGCCGCCCGCCACCGTCATGGCCGAGCCGGCGGCCCATTGCAGCAGCCCGAACGAGAACACGCTGCCCGCCGCCCACAGGGCCAGCAGCGCGATGAGGGAGAGGGGGCCGTAGAACGACAGGAACGCCTCCCGCCGCCGGCCCGTGAGCAGCCGCGCGGTGGCGCGCCACGGCGCCCAGGTGTAGCGGTAGAACATCTTGGTGACGCGGATCCGCCCGCTCACCCGCCGCGGCAGGATGATGGTTTCGAACGCGTCCCACAAGACCACGGCCAGCAGCACCGCGCCCCCCACACCGCCGATCCAGCGCATGTCCGCCGCTCCAGGCCCCGAGACGCTTGACGAAACAGTCTGACTGACCCCGGGCGCAAGCCCGGGGTAACGGCTGGCGAGCCTTCCGCGGCGCCCGTAAACTTGCTCGGTGAGCTTCGACCAGGTGAGGCGCAGGTGCGGTGCTGCGCTCACCGCCCTGGTGGGCGTGTGCGTCGCTACGGGTGCGTCGGCGAGCCAGACACCGGCCGACTCGACCCCGCTACGGGCTGCGGACCGCGTGTTCGAAGCGACCCAGCCACTCGACCTCACCCTCAAGGCCGACTTCGGCGCCATCAACAAGAATCGCGGCAACGAAAAGCCGGACCACCCCGGTGTGCTCTCCTATGTCACCGCGGCCGGCGACACCGTAGCGCTCGATGTACAGCTGCACACCCGTGGGCACTTCCGGCTGGCGCACTGCCAGTATCCGCCGCTCAAGATCGTCTTCAACCGCGAGCAGACGGCACACACGACGTTCGCCCATCAAGGGAGCCTCAAGCTCGCCGTGCAGTGTCGCGGCGGCCAGACGTATGCCAACTACCTGCTGGAAGAGTATCTCATCTACCGGGCCTACAACCTGCTCACCGACCGCAGCTTCCGGGTGCGCCTGGCGCGGGTGAGCTATGTAGACGTGAACGGCAAGCACGCGCCCGAAATGCGGCGGGCGTTCTTCGTCGAGGACGACGACCGCATGGCCCGGCGCAACACGACGCACGTAATCGACCAGAAGGGACTGTCCCAGGGCGACGTCGACTTCCAGCAGATGGGCGTGGTCGTCGTGTTCCAGTACCTGATCGGTAACACCGACTGGGCGGTGTCGGCGCTGCACAACATCGTGCTCACCGAGGACTCGACCGGCGTAATCTACCCCGTTCCGTACGATTTCGACTGGTCCGGCGTCATCTGGACACCGTACGCCCAGCCCGATCCGCGGCTCAACCTCTCCACCGTGCGCCAGCGGGCGTTTCGCGGCATGTGCCGCTCGCCGCAGGAGCTCGCCACGCTGTTCGCGCGCTTCAACGCCCAGAAGGACACGATCTACGCGCTGTACCGCGGGATGGCCGCGGAGGGGCTCGAGGCCAAACGGATCTCGCAGGCGCTCGATTACTACGACGAGTTCTTCAAGACCATCAACGACCCCGGTCGCACGCGTCGCGAGTTCATCCTGGCGTGCCCGCGGAGCTGAGCGCCGTGCCCTCCGTGACCGAGCTGCGCTGGGACGTGCCGAGCGCCGCGCGCCTGGCCGAGCTGGTCGCCGCGCCTCTGCCGCTCGGCCTCGCGGCGGCACGGCCGCGGCGCACCTTTCACCGCGACCTGTATTTCGACACGCCAGCGGGCGACTTGCGCCGACGCGGCATCACGTGCGGCATGCGCTTCGACGTGGACGATCGGCGCGAGCTCGCCCTGGACGTGGGTACGGTCCGCTACGTTACCCCGGTCGTCGAGCTCGAGCCGCGGGAGGCGTTCCGTGGCGACGCGGAGCCGGCGCGCCGGCTGCGGGCGCTGGTCGATCCGGAGCGGCTGGTGCTCGTCTGCGAGCTCGAGGTCGAGCGTGAGCTGCGCGGCGCCCGCCTCCCGATCGTGCTGCTGCCGCAGCTCGAGCTCGCCTACGACACGGTGACGGTGCGCGGGACCGACCCGTCGCCCGTGTTCCGCGAGCTGGTGATCACCCGGCGCCCCTGGTGCATGATCCCGGCGGGGCGCCTGGCCCGCTCGATCGAGCGCCGCTACGGCCTCGCCCCCGCCGCGCTCGACCGGGTGGAGCGCGCCCGAACGCTGCGCCTCGCGCTCGAGACGGCGCACGGCCCCACGCAGGACGCACGGCAGATCGCCGTACTGGCCGTAGCGCACGGGCGGCTGGCGCTGTGGCGCAGCGGGGCCGCGCTCGAGCTGCCGCTCGAGACGGGGGGCGGCGAGGAGGCGTGCCGCCGGGCGATGCGTCGCCTGTTCGGCAGCGTCGAAGGCGAGACCCGCCTGATCGGTGTGGTGCGCGCGGCGGACCGGCGACCGGCGGTCGAGGTCTGGCTGGTGCGGCGCCTGCGCCGTAACCTCACCGCGGCCCCGCCCGGCGGGCTGCAATGGTTCACGCCGGCGGACGTGATCGCGCGCGTAGGCTCGCCTGTGTTGCGGGATCCGACAACGCTCTCGGCGCTGGCAGTCGCGGCGCGCTCGGAGCTCGTGCCGGAGTGGTCCGCCGCGCCACTCGCGCCGGTGCAGCCGACGGCACCCACCGGCGGCACGACCGACGAGTCCAGCCGGCTCACACTGAGCGAGCTGCGGGTGCCGGCGCTGCCGCGCCGGGCCCTCGACGCCGCGCGCCAGGCGCCCGACCAGTTCGTCAATGCGCTGCTCTCCACGCTCGAGTTCAACGTCCGGGTGCTCGAGCTGGCCGAAGATCCCCGCGTTCCGCTGCTCGCGCGGCTGCGCTTCCTCGCGATCTTCAGCACGAACCTGGATCAGTTTTTTATGGTCGACGTCGGCGCGCTGCAGCACCAGGTGGCGGCGGGCGTGGTGGAGCGCTCACCCGACGGCCTCACACCGGCCGAGCAGCTCGACGCGATCGCGATCCGCCTGCATCCACTCATCGCGCGGGAGTATCGCTCGTTTCGCGAGCTGTTGCGGGGCCCGCTCGCCGCACAGGGGATCTGCGTCCGCGACTGGGCGGAGCTCGACCTGAGCCAGCGCACCACCCTGGCGCGCCGCTTCGCGGACGACGTGGCGCCGCTGCTCACGCCCAAGGCGCTCACCCGCGGCCCCGGACATGCCTTTCCGCACCTCGCGGACCGGCGGATGAGCCTTGCGGTCATGCTGCGGGACGGGCCCGACGGCCCGCCCCACTTCGCGACGGTCGAGCTGCCCCCCTCCCTGCCCCGGTTCCTGGCCGTGGGTGGGGAGGGCGGCGTGGTCGCGCTCGAGACGCTGGTGCGTGCTCACCTCGACACGCTGTTCCCGGGCCGGGAGATCCTGGAGGCGCACGCGTTTCGCGTGACGCGCAGCGGCGACATTCAGCTGGACGAGCTCGGGGCGGCGAGCTTCGTGCAGGCGGTCGCCGAGGAAGTGCGACGGCGGCCCTGGGGACCGGTGGTGCGCCTCGAGGTCGAGCGCGCGATGCCGCCGGCGCTGCGCGAGCTGCTGCAGCGCGAGCTGCGCTTCGAGGAGAGCGAGCTCGCGAGCGCGCTCGGGCCGTCGGACGTCTACGCGGCCGACGGGCCGGTGCATCTCGGCGCCGTCACCGAGCTGGCCGGCGCCCACCCCCGCCCGGAGCTCGATTACCCTCCGCTCGCCGCGCGCGATCCCTTTCCGGCGAGTCGCAGCGTGTTCGACGCGCTCGACTCGGGCGACGTGCTGGTGCACCAACCCTACGACGGTTTCGCCGAGAGCTTCGAGCGCTTCATCGCCGAGGCGGCGGACGATCCCGCCGTCGCCGCGATCAAGCTCACGCTGTATCGGCCCGGCGGGCCGTCGGCGCTGGGTGACGCACTGCGGCGCGCGGCCGCCCGGGGCAAGGACGTATCCGTGTTCATCGAGCTGAAAGCGCGATTCGACGAGGAGCTGAACATCGGCTGGGCGCAGAGCCTCGAGGCGGCGGGCATCCACGTGATCACCGGCGTCGCGACCCTCAAGACCCACGCCAAGATCGCCCTCGTCATCCGGCGGACGGGCGATCGCACGCGGCGCTATGGCCACGTAGGGAGCGGCAACTACAACCCCGACACCGCCAGGCTGTACACCGATCTCGGGCTGTTCACCGCGGATGAGGAGATCACCGCCGATCTACACGCGCTCTTCAACGAGCTCACCGGCTCCTCGCGCGCCCCGCGGGCGGCGTTCCGGCGGCTGCTCGTCGCACCGACCAACATGCTCGACCGGTTCCTCGCCCTCATTGCGCGCGAGGCGGAGCACGCGCGCGCCGGCCGCGGCGGGCGCATCCGCGCCAAGCTCAACGGCCTCGCCGACTGCAGCGTGATCGGCGCGCTGTACCGCGCGTCGCAAGCCGGCGTGGACGTGCGTCTGGTGGTGCGGGGAGTGTGCATGCTGCGCCCCGGCGTGCCGGGGCTATCCGAGCGGATCAAGGTGGTGAGCGTGCTGGGCCGCTTCCTCGAGCACGCGCGCATCTATCACTTCGGGAACGGCGGAGCCCCGGAGTACTACATCGGGTCGGCCGACTGGCGGCCCCGCAATCTGCGCCGCCGCATCGAAGTCGTCACGCCGGTGGACGACGCCGCCGCACGGGAGCGGTTGGACGGCATTCTCGAGCGCGAGCTCGCCGACTCCGACGCCTGGAGTCTCGCCTCCGACGGCTCCTACGCCCGGAGCGCGGGCGTCACTCGTCCCCCGCGTACCGCATCTCATTCGTCGGCGTGAAGCCGAGCTTCTCGTACAGCGGACGCCCATCGGCCGAGGCGTGCAGCACCACGCTCTCGATGCCGCTTGCCCGGCACCACCGCAGCAGCTCGCGCAGCAGCGCCGCGGCCACGCCCCGGCGCCGCCACGCCCGCTCGGTGAATACGTTCATGACCAGACCCTGCGGTCCGCGCACCAGGCGCGAGTCCCCGGGCGCGGGTCGCGGCAACAGCTCGCGCAGCTGCAGCCCCGCCCCACCCACGATCTCGCCCCCGGCCTCGGCCAGCCAGGCGACATAGCGGCCGTCCGGGATCGCGGCGGCGAAGTACGCGCGCGCCGCTTCGACCAACGTGTCGCGCAGGTTGTCGCTCAGCTGGCCCATGTCCCGGAACATGTCGGCGCGATGGCGCGCGAGCACGTCCGCGTCCGCGGCCGTCGCCCGGCGGATCGAGAGCCCCTTCACCGCTCGCGATGCGCCTCCAACAGCTCCAGGGCACGCCGCAACCGCACCAGCACGGCCCCGAAATCCGTGTCGCCCGCCCCGCGCACGAGCGCGAGCACCTGGAGGGCGTTGCGGAGATGCTCGGCTGGCGATTCGGCCGCGGGAAGACGCACGGCGCGGCCGCGCCGCTCCAGCGTACTGCGCCGTTCCGCGCCGCGCCGGCGGTCCACCACGCAGCGGCGCTCGAGCGGCGCCTTCGCCACCGCCCGTCGCCGGGGGGACGCGCGTCGGTCCACACCATGGCGGCGATCGGCGAAGAGGCGGGTGGGCGTCACGGAGCTCCTAATGTGCCTCCGGCCCGCCCCGACGGCCAGCCTCAGGACGCGCGGGGCAGGTCGATCCAGAACTTACTCCCGCTCCCGAGCGCCGACTCGAGCCCCACACGTCCACCCATGCGCTCGACCCCCTTGCGCACGATGGCGAGGCCGATGCCGGTGCCCGGATAATCCTCCGCGCGGTGCAGCCGCTCGAACACCCGAAAGATGCGCTCGTGGTGCTCCGCCGCGATGCCGATTCCGTTGTCCTCGACCCACACGCGCACGCGCTGGCCCTGCGGCTCGGCCCGGACGAGCACCTCCGGCGCGCGGCCCGTGGGCACGAACTTGATCGCGTTCGCGATCAAGTTCACGAACACCTGGGCCAGGGTCGCCCCGTGCCCTACCACGGCGGGGAGAGGCTCCGCGACGGTGATGCGTGCTTCGCGGCCCTGAACCTCGCCGTCCAGCTGGTCGAGCGACGAGCGCATCAGCCGCCCGAGATCGAGTGGGACGAGGCGCAGCTCGGCCCGGGCGAGTCGACTGTACGCCAGCAGGTCGTCGATCAGCCGGTCCATCGTCCGGGCGGCCGTGATCACGCGCTCGGCGTAGCGGCGGCCGGCCGCGTCCAGCCGGTCGCCGTAATCCTCGAGCAGCGCCAGGCTGAACCCCTGCATCGCGCGCAGCGGCGCGCGCAGATCGTGTGAGATCGAATAGGCGAACGCCTCGAGCTCCGCGTTCCGGTCCTCGAGCTCGGCGGTCCGCGCCCGCACCCGCTCCTCGAGACCCTGCTGCGACTCCCGCACGTGCGCCACCATGACGTCGAACGCGCCCGCCAGCCGCCCCAGCTCGTCGGCCCGCAGCGGCACGGCCACCGGCTGGCTGTAGTCGCCCGCCGCCATCGCCTCGGCGGCATGCGTCAGCCGCGCCAGCGGCCCGGTCAGGGTGCGACTTGCCCCCCAGGCCGCGAGGAGACCGAGCGCGAGAATCGCCGCCCCGATCAGAATCAGCCGGCCGAGGAACTGCCGCGCCGGCGCGAGCACGACGTCGCGGGGAAACTCGACCAGCAGCACCCACGGTGTCTTGGGTACGAGACGCGCGCCCGCCAAGACGGGCCCGGCCCCGGCACGCTCGTAGCGGAGCACGCCGCCGGCGTGTGCGACGTCGATAGGCGGCGCAGGGACGCGGCGGGCCAGGTCGGTCCACACGTCATCCGCCGCGTTGCCGATGAAGAAGTGCGCGTCGGAGCCGATGAGGCGGCTCAAACGACTGTTCTGCTCGCGGGTGTCCGCCGACTGCGCGATGCGACGCCACTGGACCACATAACCGCGCACCCGCGACCCGGCGACGACGGGCGCCGCCACCGCGTACCCGATGAAGTCCCCTACCGGGTAGAACTGCCCGACCGCGCCGGAATCGCCGGCGGCCGCGGCGTCGAGCACGGCGCGGGCGGCGGACGGGCTGCTCCAGGCATGGGTGTCGCCCACCCCGAGCAGGGGGCGCCGGTCCGCGCTCCACAGCTCGGTCGCCGCGATCTGTTGCGCCTGCGGGCCGGCGGAGCGCAGCGCCGCCTGGGCGGCGGCGCGTCTCGCGTCACCGGGCTCGAGGGCGTACGCGCGCACCGCGGGGCTGTCGGCCACCGTCCGGGCCGCGGCCACGAGCTGGTCGCGGGACGCCTTGAGCGTGCCGGCGAGCTGGTCGACGACCGTGCCCAGCCGCGCGGTCCCCGCGGTCGCCGTGGAGCGGCGCACTGTCTGGTACGCCGCCCACCCGTAGCTGCCAGTCACGGCCACCACCACACCCCCGATGAGGAGCGGCAGTCTGACGGAGATGAGCATGGGTGCCTCCGGCCCCCAAGGTAGGGGCGCCGGCCGGTCGCGCCAGAGACCCGGCTAGATTCCCCCCCAACCCATGGCAGCGATCGTCACGGCCGAGCGGCTCAGCAAGACGTTCCGCGTCAAGGTGCGCGACCCGGGGTTGCAGGGCGCGCTCGCGGCGCTGGTGCGGCCCCGGTATCGCGACGTCCACGCGGTGCGCGACGTGACGTTCCGGATCGAGCCGGGCGAGATCGTCGCCTTTCTCGGACCCAACGGCGCCGGCAAGACGACCACGCTCAAGATGCTCACCGGCCTGCTCTACCCGACGACGGGCCGGGTCGAGGTAGCGGGCTTCGTCCCCTGGACCGGGGGGCGCGACTTCAAGCGGCGCATCGCGCTGGTGCTCGGCAACCGGCAGCAGCTGGTGTGGGACCTGCCTCCGGACGAGACGTTCTTGTTGAACCGGGCGATTTACGACATCCCCGAGGCCGCGTACCGGGAGCGGCTCGCGGAGCTGGTCGATCTGCTCGAGCTGCGCGACGTGCTCGAGAAGCCGGTGCGCCAGCTGTCGCTGGGCGAGCGCATGAAGTGCGAGCTCGCCGCCGCGCTGCTGCACCACCCACCGCTCTTGTTCCTCGACGAGCCCACGCTGGGCCTCGACGTCACCGCCCAGGAGGCGATCCGTCGCTTCCTGTCGCAGTATCGGGAGCGGCATGGCGCCACGGTGCTGCTCACGTCGCACTACATGCAGGACGTGACGGCGCTCGCGTCGCGTGTGCTCATCATCAACCGCGGGCGCCTGCTGTACGACGGCGCCCTCGATGCCCTGGTGGCGCGGATCGCGCGCATCAAGCGGATCGAGCTGGTGCTCGGAGCCGGCGACGGCGTCACGGCCGAGACGCTCGCCTCGTTCGGCACCGTCAGGAGCTTTCATTTTCCCAACGCGGTGCTCGAGGTGCGGCGCGAGGAGGCGGCGGCGACCAGCGCCCGGCTGCTGGCGGCGCTGCCCGTGGCCGACCTGTCGATCGAGGACCCGCCGATCGAAGAAGTAATCCGACTGGCCTTCGCGCAGGGCCTCGAAGCCGAGGACCCATGAGCTGGCCGCGCCGCTACGGCGCGCTGCTGCGCGCCGCCTGGCTGCAGGACCTGCAGTACCGGGCATCCATCGTCCTGTGGCTGCTCTGGGGCGTGACCGAGCCGGCCGTCGCGCTCGGCATCTGGTGGGCGATCGCGGCGGACGGCCCGGTGCAGGGGTACGCCCGCGCCGACTTCGCGCGCTATTTCTTCGCCCTGATGCTCGTGAACCAGCTCACCATCGCCTGGGACTCGTGGTACTTGGACTCGTGGATCCGTGAGGGCGAGCTCAACTTCCGCCTGGCCCGCCCGATTCACCCGGCGCACGAGGCGGTGGCGGAGAACATCGCCTACAAGGCGCGAACCGCCGGCATGATCCTCGTGGTGTGGCTGGTCGTCGCGGCGGCATGGCCCGCGGTGCGGCTGCCGTTCGGAGCGGGGCGGTGGGTCCTCACCGCGGCGGCGGTGCTGCTCGCCGCCGCGATGCGGTTCTTCATCAGCTTCGCCACGGGGCTGCTCGCGTTCTGGACCACACGCGCCACCGCCATCATGGAGCTGCACGCCAGCATCTCGCTGTTTCTCTCCGGCCGGCTCGCGCCGCTCGCCCTGCTCCCGCCCACCGTGGCGCGGGTGGCGGGGTTCTTGTGGTTCCCCTACATGCTGGCGTTCCCCGTGGACCTGCTCACCGGTGCCGTGCACGGCGCCGCGGTCGTGCAGGGCTTCGTGGGGCAGATCGTGTGGCTCGCGGTATGGATTGCGGCCTACCGGCTCGCCTGGACACGGGGCCTGAGGAAATACGGAGCGGTGGGGGGATGAAACTCCGCATTCTCGTCGCCCTTTTCCGCCTCAACGTCGCCGAAGAGCTGCAGTATCGCGCCAACTTCGTGGCCAGTCTGCTCGGCACGCTCTTCTGGATCGTCACGGCGCTGCTCACGCTGGCGGTGTTCTTCCGGCACACCACGCGTCTGGGGGACTGGGACTATTGGGAGGTCGTCGTGCTGCTGGGGGTGTTCAACACGCTCACCGGCGTGATCGAAGCCGTGCTGCGGCCGGGCATCGGTCGGCTCGCGGGAGAAGTGAAGAGCGGCGGCCTCGATCTGGTGCTCGCGAAGCCAGTAGACGCGCAGGGGTTCGTCTCGTTCCGCCGGCTCGACGTGTGGCGATTCAGCGACGTGGTGCTCGGACTCACGCTGGCGGGGTACGCGCTGTACCGTCTGGGCCGTGTGCCGTCGGTTGTACAACTTGCGGCGTTCGGCTTGACCCTTGCGGCTGCCGTTGTCGTGGTATACGCGCTGTGGGTGGCGCTGATGAGCCTGGCCTTCTGGTTCGTGTCGGTGGAGAACCTCTCGGTGCTGTTCGACGCGCTGTACGAGGGCGCCCGCTATCCGGTGTCGGCCTATCCGAGCGCGCTGCGATTCGTCTTCGTGTACCTCATCCCCATCGCCTGGACCACGACGATCCCTGCGTCCGCGCTCACGGGACGACTCGAGCCCGGGTTCGCGCTGGTCGCGGCCGCGGTGGCGGGAGTCGTGTTCGCGTTGACCCGGCTCTTGTGGCGCATCGCGCTCAAGCGCTACTCGGGCGCGAGCGGGTGAGGCGGAGCAGTCAGCTCATGGCGGCGAGCGCCGCGCCGCCATCCGGCCAGCGGCTCGCCGGGTCGGGCGCGAGGCAGCGCCGCTCCAGCTCGGCGAGCCACGGGGGCACCGAGCGGACCTCCTCGAGCGGCTCAGATTCCGGTGTCGGTGGGCGCCCCGTCAACATCTCGTGCACCAGCACGCCCACGGCGAACATGTCGTCGGCCGGCGTGGCCGCCGCCGCGCCGTTCTTCCCGCCAGGTGCGCGCCGTTCCGGCGCGACGTACGTGGTGGCGCACAGCGCCCCGGTCACTGCCCCGGGGGTGCCACGGGGCAGGGAGCGCTCCACCGCCCCCACGATTCCCGTGTCGGCCACCAGGGTGTGACCCTCGGTGAGCAGGACGTTTTCGGGCTTCAGGTCGCCGTGGGCGATGTGCGCGGCGTGCGCGTGGGCCAGCGCGCTGAGCACGTCGCGCAGAATCTCGACCGCCCGGCGCAGCGGCAGCTCGCCGTTGCGGGTGAGCCAGGCGCGCAGCGTGGTGCCTTCCACGAACGCGCGCGAGTGATATACCAGCGCGCCGGCGCGCCCGGAGCCGCGCGGAGGCACGAGGGGGGGCGCGCTCAGGCGCTCCGCCAGCATCTGGAGCTCGCGCTCGAGCAGCGCCGTGTCCAACGCGAGCGACAGCTCCCCCGGTAGGACTTTCACGAGGAGGGCCGGTCCGCCCGCCGCTTCAAGCGCGACGAACATGCGGCAGGTGCCCACCGGACGCACCTCGCGCTCGACCCGGTAGGTCGGGCCCAGCGCGTCCTGCAGCGCCGTTCGCAGGTCAGCCACGCCGGGCGGGTTCCCCCGAGCGAGACGTCGCCATGATGCGGCTCCTGAGCTGGTGTCTGAACATATCCGCGACAGCGGGTCGCGCCAGCAATGGGAGCTGCGCCGATCGCGCTCCCCCGCCGGGCCGACCCCCAAGGTAACCGGGTGGGCGGCCGGGCGGGACCCGCAGGCCTCACCCCGTTGCGCTCGGTGAGGATGGTCTCCGGCGCGATGCAGTTCACCCGAATGCCCCACCTTCCCGGCGAGGGCGCTCACAAGTAACGGGCCACCGCCATCGCCACGGCTGCCGTCAGGAGCAGCAGGGCCACGAGCTGGGCTCCCCGCTCCACGCGTGCCTGCAGGGTGGCGAGCTCTGCGGCCTGCGCCGCGGTCGGGGTGCCGCCCTGCGTTTCGAGGCCCTTGCGGAGCCTGGCCATCTTGGCGCCGGCGGGGGCGTTAACGGCCACACCCACGATCACCGCGAGGAGAGCGGCGACCGCCCCGGCGCCGAGCGCGAGCCCCACGCGCGACGTCACCCAGGCCCGGTTGAATCCGGCGGAGAGCCGACCGTACATGATGAATCCCGAGACGATCGTCAGCAGCATGGCGCCGCCGAGCACGGGGCCCGAGCGCGGCATCAGGCGCGCCACGAAGCGGCCGCCCTCGGCGCCCAAGGCCCGGGCAGTGGGAAGGACGAACAGGGCGGCGAACACGGCCGAGCCGACCCAGACGACGCCTGCGACGATATGCACCAAGCGCAGCCAGACCACGGGACACCTCCGGTAGAGTACAATTGACTATACGATATGTATAGCTAAATTGTTTCCATCAAGGCACCCCGTCTCGTAACCCCGCGGCCCTACCGGCTGGGCCGCCGCCAGGCGGCGGTCGACCGCACCCGGGCCCGCATCCTCAAGGCCGCGCGCGCGCTGCTGGTCGCTCCCGGCGGCGGCGCGTTCAGCATCGAGGCCGTCGCCCGGCGGGCGCGCGTCACCCGGGTGACCGTGTATCAGCGCTTCGGCTCGCGGTCCAAGCTGCTCGAGGCGCTGTTCGACGATCTCGCCCGCCGGGGCGGTATGTGGGACCTGGCCGATGCCTTCCGCCAGCCCGATCCGCAGGAGGCGCTGGCGCGGTTCGTGGCGACCTTCGCCCGCTTCTGGACGGCGCACCGGCCGATTCACCGGCGCCTGCTGGCGCTGGCGGCGCTCGACCAAGGGCTCGAGCGAACCTTGCGGGCCCGGCAGGAATGGCGGCGTCAGGGGCTGCGGGTGATGGTGGGTCGCTTGCGGGAGCGCTCCGGGCCCGCGGCCGCAGGGACGGACGAGACCATCGACGCCCTGTTCGCACTCACGGGATTCGAGACGTTCGACCTGCTCGCCGGGCCGACACGGACCCCCGCGCAGGTGGCGCCGATCGTGCTGCGGATCGCGCGGGCCGTCCTTGCGGAGCCGCCCGTTTGAGGCCACACTAGCGCGCCCCTTCCAGGACTGCTCCGTTGCGGCTCGCTACGCTCGCGTCCCTCGTCACCGTCGCCCTCGCTTCCCCGGCAGCTGCGCAACGCGTGGAGATCCGCGTCTCACCGGCGCTCCGGGCCACACCGGTCACCGGCCGCATGTACGTCTTCGTGAGCCGCGGCGACGACGCCGAGCCCCGCCTCCAGGTCCGGCATGAGAGCGACTGCACGCCGTTCTTCGGGGTGGACGTCACGGCGCTCCCGGCCGGTACGCCCGGCATGATCGACGGCACCACGCTCGGCTATCCGGTCGCGAGCCTCAAGGAGATTCCCGCCGGCGACTATTACGTGCAGGGGCTGCTCAACGTCTACTCGGAGTTCCACCGCGCCGACGGGCACACCCTCTGGCTCCACGACGACCAGTGGGAGGGGCAGCAGTTCAACAAGTCTTCCGGCAACCTGGTGAGCGACGTGCGCAAAGTGCACCTCGATCCGGCCGCGCCGGATACGGTGCGGCTCGAGCTCACCCGCGCGCTGCCGCCGATCGAGCTGCCGCCGGACACGAAGTGGGTGAAGCACATCAAGATCCGGAGCGAGATACTCACGGCTTGGTGGGGGCGTCCCATGTACCTGGGGGCCACCGTGCTGCTGCCGCGCGGCTACGACACCGACACGGCGCGCCGCTACGCCACCGTGTACGAGCAGGGACATTTCAATCTCCGACCGCCGTTCGGATTCTCGACCGATTCGAGCGTCGAGACGCCGGAGCAGCGGGCGGCCCGGCTGGCGCGCACGGCGCGCGAGCCCGGGTACGAGTTCTACCAGGCGTGGAGCTCAGCGCAGTTCCCGCGGCTGATCGCCGTCACGTTCCAGCATCCGACGCCCTACTTCGACGACTCCTACGCCGTGAACTCGGCGAACAACGGACCGTACGGCGACGCGATCCTGCGGGAGCTGATTCCCTACCTGGAAGAGCACTTCCGCATGATCCGGGCGCCCTGGGCGCGGCTGCTCACCGGTGGCTCTACCGGTGGATGGGAGGCGCTCGCCCTGCAGGTATATCATCCGGACTTTTTCGGGGGAACCTGGGTGCTGTATCCGGATCCCGTCGACTTCCGGAACTACGAGATCCCCGACATCTACGGCGACACCAGCGCGTTCGTGCATCCCGTGGCCGGATGGATGAGCTACGACGTGCCGGCCGAGCAGGAGGTCACGGGGCAGCCGCGCATCACCGTGCGGCAGGAGAGCCAGTTCGAGGCAGTGCTCGGCAGCCACGCGCGCTCGGGCGAGCAGTTCGCCATCTGGGAGGCGACGTACGGTCCGGTCGGCCCCGACGGCTATCCCGCGGAGTTGTGGAACCTCGAGACGGGCAAGATCGACCACGCTGTGGCCGAATACTTCAAGGCCCACGATTACGACCTGCGCGATTATCTGGAGCGCAACTGGGCCACGCTCGGCCCCGAGCTCAAAGGGCAGCTCCACGTATTCGTGGGGGACATGGACACGTTCTATCTGAACCTCGCCGTCTATCGCCTCGAGGAGTTCCTCAAGCGGGCGCGTCCCGCCGCCGCGGCCGAGGTTACGTACGGGCGCCCGCTCAAGCCGCACGGCTGGCAGCCGTGGACCAACGCGGAGCTGATGCGCATCATGGCCCGCCACATCGAGCGGCACCGGCCGCGGCGCTGAGCGCTCCCGTCGTCACGTCCTCTCGTTGGGAGATCCGCATGCATCGCCTTTGCCTGTTGCTTCTCGCGCTGTGCGCGCCGGCCGTCGCCCGAGCCCAGTCCGAGCTGCCCCGCACCCACCGGCCGGCGCCGACGGTCCCGGCGATCACGCCCGGCGACTTGATGACGCGGCTGTACATCTTCGCCGACGATTCGATGCAGGGACGCGAGGCCGGAACGACCGGCAATGTGAAAGGCACCGACTACATCGCGGCCGAGATCAAGCGCGCTGGCCTCGTGCCGGCGGGAGACGACGGCACGTACTTCCAGACGATTCCGCTCAAGACGCGCACGTTTGACACGACGTCCACGTTCGCGGTCGCGGGAGCTCCCCTGACGGCGTTCACCGATTACGTGCCGGTCGGACCGCGGTCGCTCGAGAGCCAGTCGCTCGCCATCGTGTTCGGCGGCGAGGTGGGCGACTCGTCCGGGCTGATCGCACCGGAGCAGGCGAGCGGGAAGCTGGTCGTGTTGCGGGTGCACGGCAGGGGGCTGGGACTGCGCCCGCTCCGGGCCGCGCCGGGCGTGCCGGGCGCCGCGGCCGTCGCGCTCGTCGCCCTGGACAGTCTCCCCCCACAGGCCCTCGCGTTCCTGCGGCGGCCGCGCACGGTGCTCGACGATACCCCCGCGGCGCCGGCGGCGCAGCCGCCGGTATTCCTCATCAGCGGCGCCACGGCGGCCAAGATGTTCACCACACCGCTGGAGCAGCTCACCGCGGGTGCGGCCGGCACGACCGCCGCCGTCGCGGTGCGGTTCGACGTGGTGCCGATCGCGGATCCGGCGCGCAACGTCGTCGGCATCGTGCCCGGCAGCGACCCGAAACTCAAGAGCGAGTACGTCGCCATCGGCGCGCACAACGATCACATCGGGCTCAGCCGCAGCGCCGTGGACCACGACTCGATCCGCATCTGGAATCACGTGGTGCGCCCGGAAGGCGCCGACGACGCGGCCAAGCAGGCCGCGCCCGAGCAGCAGGCGCGCGTCGATTCCCTGCTCGCCCGGTTCCGATCGGCGCATCGGGGCCGGAGCCGCGCCGACTCGATCGCCAACGGCGCCGACGATGACGGCTCGGGCTCCGTGGCGGCGCTCGAGATCGCCGAGCGGATCGCGTCGCTCAAGCGCAAGCCGAAGCGGTCCATCCTGTTCGTATGGCACACCGGCGAGGAGAAGGGCCTGCTGGGCTCGCGCTACTTCACAGATCACCCGACCGTGGCGCGCGACTCGATCGTCGCGCAGCTGAACATGGACATGGTCGGCCGCGGCGCCGCGAGCGACGAGACGGGCCGTACCAAGGATGGAGCGTCGCTGCACGGCGGCCCCCGCTACCTCCAGCTCGTCGGATCGCGCCGCCTCTCGACCGAGCTGGGCGATCTGGTGGAGCAAGTCAACCGGGCGGGCCGCCACGGACTCGTGTTCGACTACTCGATCGATGCCGACGGCCATCCGGCCAACATCTACTGCCGCTCGGACCACTACGAATACGCGCGCTACGGCATCCCGATCACGTTCTTCACCACCGGCCTGCATTCCGACTACCACCAGGTCTCGGACGAGCCTGAATACATCGACTACGAGCACATGGCCCGGGTAGCCAACCTGGTCGAAGACGTCGCCGTGCGCGTGGCCGACTTGGATCACCGGGTGGTTGTGGACCACCCCAAACCGGGTCCCAACGCACCCTGCCGCCAGTAGGCCGGCTGCCCTGGTGATGCGTCACTGCAGCAGGTGGCTCAAGACCTGCTGCACGATCGCCACGTCACATCGTGCATCGATGCCATATCTCCTTTGCGGGGATCATGTTACCAGCATTGTTGGGGTGTGCGCGGGAATTGCAGCGGCACCGCCACGCGTCCATGACCCACGACATCAGCGAGTGGCTCTGTTTCGGCCGGGCCAGTTGCCGCGCCCGAGCCCCCGTGCGGCTGGCGGTGACCGGCTTGCTGCGGCTCGCGCGGGCGGCCTTCCCGCGCCAGGTGCTGCGGCAGCGGTGGATCCGCTACCGCATCGACCTGGCCGACACCCCCCCTCCGCCGCCGCACGTGCGGCTGACCCGCGTGACCGAGCCGATCATCGGTGCGCTGCGCCAGCGTCCCGATCGGGCGGAGACCAGCTTCAAGTCGGGGTTGCGGTTCTGGGATGAGGGGCTGCGGCGCGCCTACATCTGGATCGGCCCGGACGGGCCGCTCTGCATCCAGTGGCTGCTCCTGCCGGAGGACTATCGGCAGCTGCGGCGCTTGAGGGAGTGGGCGGGGCTGTATCCGCCACTGCAGCCCGGCACGGGGCAGGTCGACAACCTGTTCGCGTTCGCGGCGGCGCGGCTTTCCAGCATCGCGATGGACTTTGAGTACGCGCTGTTCGACCAGGCGCGGCGGGCCGGGCTGCGCGCGCTCGTCATGCACATTCACGAGAGCCACCGGACGGCGCACGCCTGGGCGGAGGCAGCGGGCTGGCGGCGCTTCGGCACCATCACGCGGCATCAGCTCGGGTGGTCGGGACTTTTCGCCAGGAGCGTGTACGTGCATCGCGACGCAACGCCCCGGCGCGCCGCAGAGATGGGACCCGCCGAGCAGCTCGTCCGGATGCGACTCCCGCCGGACTGGAGCGGCGGCGCGCCCAGCGCCGCGGCCGGCAGCTAGCCTAGCGGAACAGCCGGCGTCCCAGGATCGCCTCCAGGCCGGCGAGCGCGAGTCGCGTGGCGTAACGCGTCTGCACGACGTCCGATCCCGCCTGGGTCAGCTGCACCTGTGCATCCACCAGCTCGAGGATCGTCGCCGCGCCGGCGCGGTAGCGCTGGTCCTGCACCCGGAAATTCTCGGCGGCGGTCGCGAGGGCCCGGATCGAGAGGGCGTAGTTGTCGCGCGCCGTGGTGTAGGTCTCATACGCCTCGGTGACATCCCGTCGCGCGGCGCGCTCGACGTCCTCCCGGGCCGCGCGCGCCACATCGCGGTTCACCCGCGCCTCGCTGATCGCGATCTCGCGCGCTCCCCCGGTCCAGATCGGCAGGCTCACGCGGAACGTCACGAGTGACAGGTTCCGCGCCTCGGGAAAGAAATGGGTGTCGAACTGCTCGTTCTCCCCGGAGAGCGTCAGCTCGGGGAGGTACGATCCGCGGGTGCCGGCGAGCAGCGCCGACGCGGCGCGCTCGTTGGCGCGCGCGATGCGGAACCGGGGCCCCTCGTGCAACGCGAGCCCCACGCCCTCCTCGAGCGAGATCGGCAGCGCGGGCGCCGGGAGCGTTTCGAGCGGCCGTGCGGCCACCGGTCCGGCCGCGCCCACGCGCCGGCCCAGCTGCAGCCGGGCCACCGCGAGCGACACGGCCTGGCGCGCGGAGTCGATCTCGGCCCGCGTCTCCTCCAGCGCCACCTGCAGCGAGTCGGTCTGCACGGCGACGCCCTGAGTGACACGGGCGCGCGCCACCGCCAGCTGCTCCCGCGCCCGGTTCAGCCGCTCGGTGGCGACCCGTAACAGCTCCTGGTTCGCCAGGACATCGTAATAGTCGGCCTCCGTCGCCATCGCGGTCTGGAAGCGTTGTGCCAGCTCCCCCGCCGCCGCGGCCTCGTGCCCGGCGTCGGTCGCCGCGAGATCGGCGATCTTCCGCACCGACAGGAGCTCGTAGCTCGCGGCGACATGCGTCGTCACCGCGCTCGTGCCCGGCGGGCCTGTGCCCGGATTAAAAGGAGGAGACGAATACTTCGTGGCGTCGACGCCGACTTCGAGCGACGGCAGGATAAAGGCGAGCCGCGCCGCGCGCCGCGCCCAAGCGGCGTTCTCCACCTGGCCCAGCGCGCCGACGTACGCCGGATCGAGCCGGGCGGCGCGCTCGATCGCTTCGCCCAGCGAGACAGTTGGCAGCGTGTCGACCGCGAGCGGCAAAACGATCGCCAGGACGCCCAGCATCAGCGCTGCTCCACCGGCTGGACCCGCGCCCCCTCGGCGACGCTCTCCCCCAGGTTCAGGGCGACGCGCTCCCCCGGCACCACACCGCCGGCGATCTGCGCGCTCTGGCCGTCGTCACGCGCCACGACCACGCGGCGAAACGCGACGTGGTCGGCCGAGTCCACGACGGCCACGAGCGTGGTGTCACCGCGCACGATCAGCGCGCCCGCCGGCAGCTCCGGGTAGCCCCGCGCCCTGGCGGCGAGCTTCACCGTCACGTAGCTCCCGGGAAAAATGCCGCCGCCCTGGTTCTCGAGGTCCACCTCGGCGAGCAGCGTGCGCGTGCGCGGGTCGAGCAACCCGCTGACGCGCGTGACGCGCGACGCGAGCCGGACCTCGGGCCGGTCGGGCACGGTGATCTCCGCCGGTGTGCCGACGCCGACGAGGGGGGCATCCTGCTGGTCCACGTAGGCGTACACCCGCAGGCGCCCCGTCTCCGACACCGTGAGGACTGGGAGCGCGCCGGTCTGCGCGTTAGTGGCGTTCTGCACCAGGGCGCCGGGGTCGGCGTAGCGAGCGGTCACGCGTCCGGTGAACGGCGCCCGGATGACCTCGTACGACTTGAGCGTCTCGATGGCCTTGAGGTTGGCTTCGGCCACGGCCGCGTCGGTCTCGTAGCGCTCGGCCTCCTGCGCCGAGCTGGCGTTCTGTTTCGCGAGCGCGCGGAACCGGTCGGCGTTGACGCGCTTGTTGCGCGCGTCGGCGAGCGCCGCCTCGTACTGCTGGTCCAGCTCGGGCGACTCGATCACCGCGAGCACCTGCCCCGCCCCCACGGCGTCGCCCTTGTCGACCAGGATCCGGCGCAGGTAGCCGCTCACCTTGGCGTACAGCGTGACCGCCGCGTAGGGCCGCGCCTCGCCCAACAGCGTCAGCGTCTGGACGCCCTGCGGCGCCGTCACGCGCACCACGCGCACGTGCGGGCCCGCCGCCACGTCGGCGGCGCGCGCCCGCCCCTCCGCCCGCACCAGACTCACCTTGCGGGCGAGCAGCCCGGCGACGATGGCGACCGAGGCCACCATCGACACCACGCCCCCCACGAACAGGCGGCGCCCCGATCGCGACTGAGGCAATGCGGTCTTCACGCTTCCCCTCTCTCTTCTGCCAGGAACCGCTCGTCCAGCAGGTGGCTGGTCGGCGGTTCGGTCCGGATCAAGGAATACAGGACGGGGACCACGAACAGCGTGGCCGCGGTCGCCAGCACCAGCCCGCCGATCACCGCGCGGCCGAGCGGCGCGTTCTGCTCACCCCCCTCGCCCAGCCCCACCGCCATCGGGACCATCCCGATGATCATCGCCAGCGCGGTCATCAGCACGGGGCGCAGCCGGGTCTTGCCGGCCTCGAGTGCGGCGGCGAGGGCATCGCCGCCCGTCTCGACCCGCCGGTCGTTGGCGAAGCTCACGAGCAGAATCGAGTTGGACACGGCGATCCCCACCGCCATGATCGAGCCCATCAGCGATTCGACGTTCAGCGTGGTGCCGGTGAGGGCGAGCATCCAGAGGATGCCCACCAGGGCGCCCGGCACGGCGGCCATGATGATGAACGGATCGAGCCAGGATTGAAACAACACCACCATCAGGCAGTACACCAGCACGATTGCCAGGATCAGGCCCAGACCCAGGCTCCGGAACGACGCCGTCATCACCTCGCCCTGTCCTCGTACCGTGATGCGCATGCCGGGCGGCAGCGCACCGAGCGCGGCGATGCGGGAGCGGATGTCGCGCACCACGCCGCCCAGGTCCCGACCCTCCACTCCGGCCTCGACGTCCAGCACCCGTTGCACCGTGTAATGGTTCACCACGCCGGGCGCGGCGCCGGGGGACACGCTGGCCACGTTGCCGAGCATCACGGCGGGCGCCTCGGGCGGCTCGGCGAGCGACGGCGCGCCGCTGGGATCGGCCGGCCGGACGCCGGATGCGGGCGTGAGCGGCGTGGCGAGCAGGCTCGGCACCGAGGCCAGCCGGGCGATCGGCGTCTGCACCGCCACCGTGTAGTTCACGTTGTTCGTCGGGTTCAGGAAGAACGAGGGCGCGATCAGCCCGCTCGAGGAGAGGGAGATGAGCATGCTGTTCGCCACGTCCCGCTGGGTCAGCCCCAGCTGCGCGGCGCGCACCCGATCCACCTGCACCTTGAGCGCGGGATAGTCGAGCACCTGCGGCACGTGCACGTCCACCGCGCCCGGCACGGTACGGATCGCGTCGCGCAGCCGCCGCGCGACTTCATAGGAGCGGGCGAGGTTGGCTCCCTCGATCTGCACGTCCACCGGCGCGGACACGCCGAAGTTCAGTACCTGGCTCACGATGTCCGCCGGCTGGAAGTAGAAGCTCGAGCCCGGGAAATCCGCCGGCAGCGTCGCCCGCAACGCCCGCATGTAGCGCTCCGTCGGACGATGCCGCGGCTTGAGCGCGATCAGCACTTCCGCGTCCATGGCCCCGATGTTGTCGGTGGGGACGAACGCCAGGTTATAGAAGAGCGGCACCCCGATCATGTCGTTGACGGTCTCGAGCTCGTCCGCCGGAATCGTCTCGCGGATGCGACGCTCCACCTGCTCCACCAGTCGCTCGGTCTCCTCGATGCGGGTGCCCGCGGCCGCCCGGAAATGAAGCTTCATCAGGCCCGCGTCCACTGCGGGGAAGAAGTCGGTCCCCACGACCGTGAGCAGCGTCGCGCCGCTGAGCGCCAGCACCAGCGCCATGACCAACGTGAAGCGGCGGTGGGCGAGTACCGTCTCGAGCGCGCGGCCGTACGCGGCCTGGAACCGCTCCCAGATCTCGTCCCGCTGCCGCTGCAGGGCGGAGGGCGTGGCGGCCGCATGCTCTTCGCCCGGCATCAGCAGCCGGGCCAGGAGCGGCACCAGCGTCCGCGACAGCACGTACGACGCGAGCATCGCGAACACCACGGCGAGCGCGAGCGGCGTGAACAGGTATTTGGCCGGTCCGTACAGCAGCGCAACCGGGAAAAACACGATACAGATCGCCAGCGTGGCCACGATCGCCGGCACGGCCACCTGCCGGGCGCCGTCCAGCACGGCGACCGTGAGCGGCTTCCCCAGCGCCCGGTTGCGATGGATGTTCTCGATCGCCACGGTGGCGTCGTCCACCAGCATCCCGATCGCGAGCGCCAGTCCGCCCAGCGTCATGATGTTGATCGTCTGGTTCGTGAACTTGAGCCCCAGGAACGCCGTGAAGATGGCGAGCGGGATCGACGTGGACACGATGACCACGCTGCGCCAGCTCCCCAGGAACGCGAAGATCATCAGGGAGACGAGCACCGAGGCGAGGATCGCCTCACGCACCACGCCCGAGATCGCCGCCCGTACGAACAGCGACTGGTCGAAGTCGATCTTCAGGTCCAGCCCCTCCGGGGCCACCGCCTGAATCGAGGGGATAGCCCGGCGGGTCGCTTCGACCACCGCCAGCGTGGACGCGTCGGCGTGCTTGAGGATCGCGAGATAGGTCGCGCGCTTGCCGTTCACCCGCACGATGTTGGACTGCTCGGCGTAGCTGTCCGACACGCGCGCCACGTCTCCCAGTAACACCGGTGCGCCGCTCACCACCTTGAGCGGAATCCGTTCGAACTCCGCCACCACGGACGGGCTCGAGTTCAAGGCCACGTTGTACTCCGTGGAGCCGATGCGCGCCGTGCCGGCCGGCACGATCACGTTCGATACCTGCAGCGCGCCGACCACGTCGGCCGGCGACAGCCCCTTGGCTGCCAGGGCTTGCGGGTCGATGTCGATCGAGACCTGGCGCTGCCGGCCGCCGAACGGCGCCGGCGTCGAGAGTCCCGGGATGGTGAACAGCCGCACCCGGATGAAGTTCAGTCCATAGTCGAAGATGCGGTCCTCGGGGAGCGTCGCGCTCGACGCCGTGAGCTGCGCCACCGGCACGTTGGACGCGTTGAACTGGACCAGCGTGGGCGGCTGCATCCCCGGCGGCGCGCTCGCTGATGATCACCACCCGCCGCTCCATCTCCTCCGCCGAGAGCCCGGGATAGTTCCACACGACGGCGACGACCGGGATGTCGATGGCGGGGAAGATGTCCACGATCATGCGCGTGAGCGACAACGTGCCCAGCACGAGGATGAGCAGGGCCATCACCGCAATCGTGTACGGCCGGCGCAGGGCCAGTCGAACGATCCACATGCGAGCCTCTCAGGGTGGCGGCGGACGGCGCGGGAGAACATGGTGAAAAACACACCCCGCCCCGGCCGGGTTCCGCCGCGACTGTTGCTGCAGGGAACCTGGCGCGAGTGCAGCGCCTGCGCCATGCTATCCCTCCCCCTGCCCCGAGGCTCCGTCGCTATGCCGCTCATCGCGTTGTACGCCCTGGCCGCTGCGGTCGCCACGCAGCAACCCGACACCACGCTGTGGACGCGCCTGCGGTACCGCTTCGTCGGCCCCGAGGGCAACCGCGCTGTGGCCGTGACCGGGGAGCCCGGCAATCCCCTGGTGGCCTACGTGGGGGCCGCGTCGGGGGGCATCTGGAAGACCGAAGACGGCGGCGTGCACTGGCGCGCCGTGTTCGACAGCCAGCCGGCGCAGGCGATCGGCGCGATCGCGCTGGCGCCGTCGGCGCACAACGTGCTGTGGGCGGGCACGGGCGAGACGTTCTTCATCCGCTCGACCACGGCGCTCGGCGATGGGGTGTATCGCTCGACCGACGGCGGCCGCAGCTGGCAGCACCAGGGGCTCGACGGCACGGGACGGATCGCGCGCATCGTGATCCATCCCGCGAACCCCGATCTGGTGCTGGTGTGCGCGCTGGGACGGGCCTACGGGCCGGCCCAGGACCGCGGGGTGTACCGCACCATCGACGGCGGCAAGACGTGGAGCCGCGTGTTGTTCGTCGATCCCAACACGGGCTGCTCGGACCTCGCCCTCGATCCGGGCGACCCGAATACGATATTCGCCGGCATGTGGCAGTTCGAGGTCAAGACCTGGCACCTCCAGAGCGGCGGGCCGGGGAGCGGGCTGTGGGTGTCGCGAGACGGCGGCGCGACGTGGAAGCGCATCACGGGGCACGGCCTCCCCGACGCGCGGCACGTCGTGGGCAAGGTAGCAGTGGCGGTCGCTCCGTCGAACCCGAACACCGTCTACGCGCTGATCGAGGACCAGGATCCCACGCTGTATCGGAGCGATGACCGGGGCGCGACCTGGCACATGGTGAGCCACGATCACAGCATGGCGGAGCGCGCGCCCTACTACGTGCGTTTTGCCGTCGCGCCCGACGACGAGGAGCGGCTGTACTTCGTCTCGGTGCGCTTCAGCATGTCGCGCGACGGCGGCCGCACCCTGGCCCGCTCGGGCTACGAAGGCGGCGGCGACAACCACGACATCTGGATCGATCCGCTCAACCCTGAGCGCTTCATGGTGGCGCACGACGGCGGGGCGAGCATCACGCTCAACCGCGGCAGGAGCTACATGCGCATCGTGCTCCCGATCGCCCAGATGTACCACGTGCATGCCGACACCCGCGTGCCGTACTACGTGTACGGCAACCGTCAGGACGGCTCCTCGTATCGCATGCCGAGCCGCAGCCTGGGAGACGGCATCTCGGAAGGCACGTGGCAGCACGTGGGGGGCTGCGAGAGCGGATTCGGTATCCCGGACACCGTGGACAACGCGACCGTCTGGTCCGGATGCTACGACGGCGGGCTCGAAGTCTACGACGTGCGGACGGGCCACGCGCGCAACGTGCGCGTCTGGCCGGAAGCCGGCTACGGGTGGCGGCCCGCCGACCTGAAGTACCGCTGGAACTGGACCTTCCCCATCATGATCTCGCCGCACGATCACCGGCGCGTGTACGTGGGCAGCCAGTACGTGCACCTCACCACCGATGGCGGCGCGAGCTGGAAGGTGGTGAGCCCCGATCTCACCCGAAACGATACGACGCATCAGCAGAGCTCGGGCGGTGTCACCACGGACAACCTGATGACGTTCGACGGCGCGACGTTGTTCGCGCTGGCGGAGTCGCCCGTGCAGGCGGGCGTGATCTGGGCGGGCTCGAACGACGGCCTGGTGCACGTCACGCGCGACGGCGGCACGAGCTGGACGGACGTGACGGGCAACCTGCCCAAGCTCGCGCCCTGGGGAAAGATCTCGAATATCGAGCCGTCGCGCTTCGACGCCGCCACCGCATACCTCTCGGTCGACCTGCACGAGCTGGACGACCTCGACCCCTACATCTTCAAGACCGCGGACTTCGGCAGGACCTGGAAACGCATCTCGGAGGGCTTGCCCCGCTCGTCGCTCGGATTCGTGCACGTGGTGCGCGAAGACCCGGCGCGGCGGGGGATGCTGTTCGCGGGCACGGAGGGCGGGGTGTACGTGACGCTCGACGACGGCACGCGCTGGCTGCCGCTGCAGACCAACCTGCCCCACGCCCCGATCTCGTGGCTCACGGTGCAGCCGCACTTCCACGATCTCGTGGTCGCGACTTACGGGCGGGGGATCTGGATCCTGGACGACATTTCGCCGTTGGAAGACCCCGCCTTCCCCGCCCTGACGGGCGGGGCCATGCTGTTCAAACCACGCCCCGCGTATCGGTTTCGCAGTCAGCAAGGGATCGCGAGCGCCCCGAACAGCGCCGTACGCGTGGACAGCATACCGGAGGGGGCTGGGTTGACGTACTACCTCCCGGCGGCTCTCGCCGACACCGCCGCGGCGCCCGACAGCGCTCATCAGCGTCGCCCCGCGAAGATCGTCGTGCTGAGCGCGAGCGGCGACACGGTGCGCGTGCTCGAAGGGGAGCGCAAGCCGGGGCTGAATCGCGTGTGGTGGGACCTGCGCTATACCCGGCCCACCGTGCCGAAGCTGCGCACTCCCCCACCCGGCAAGCCGTTCGTGCGCGTGGGGCCGGACGGCACGCGCCCGCTCGTGACCTGGGACCTCGATCTGTCGCTGCGCGGGCCGCTGGTGCCGCCGGGGACCTACCCCGTGCGGCTCACGGTGGGGGACAGCGCGGCGAGCGCCACGACCCTCACGCAATCGCTTACGGTGCTCAAGGACCCCAACACCACCGCGACCGACACGGACGTCGCGGCGCAGACCCGGCTGGCGCTCGCGATCCGCAGCGCGCAGGACAGCGTGGCGCGGATGATCAACCGGCTCGAGTGGGTGCGGAAGCAGCTCGCGGATTTGACCGGTCAGCTGCGGGGCGACACCGCGCTCGCGGGCGACTCGAGCGCCAAGCGGCTCGCCGCGCTCGCCGACTCGCTCGACCGGCACGCCGGCGCCGTCGAGGGCGTGCTGTTCGACGTCCATCTGACGGGCGCGCGCGAGGATCCGTTCCGCAGCGCGATGCAGCTCTATGGCCGGCTCGCGGCGCTGCAGTCCGACGTCTCCGAGAGCGGGGCCGACTTCGCGCCCACGACGCAGCAGCAGGCGGTGTTCGAGCTGTTCACGCAGCGCCTGGCGGACGCGTCGGTCCGGTTCGCCGGTTTGATGGAGCGCGAGCTGCCGGCGTTCGGTGCCGAGCTGCGCAAGGCGCCGCTGAGAGACGTTGTCGCCGGCGGGAACAAGCCGTGAGCCATCGTGTCGCGTGTCACACTGTTCTCGGTCCGATGCGGGTTGACACTGGTTACGGTTCTGTCTAGAGTGCGTATCAGAACCCACGAGGGCTGGAACCCGGTATGGATCGCACGGTGTTGAAGCCTAATTGCTGCTGGACGAGTCCCTGAGCGAGCCGGCCCGCTGGGTGGCACGATGATGTGCCAACGCCCCCCTCCGGAGCTGTTCCGGCGGGGGGCGTTGAATTTTTTTCCGCGACCTGAACGACGATGAGGCACGACCGATGAAGCGATACCTGTTGGCAAGCGACTTCGACCAGACCCTCAGCTTCAACGATTCGGGGATCGTCTTGAGCGACCTGCTCGGCCTCTCCGGATTCCAGGAGCGGATCGCGGGACTGTCCCGGATTCATCTGGTGCAGCAGGGGGCCGAGCTCGCCTATCTGTTGCTGCACGATCCGGAGTACCGCCGCGTGCGTCAGGAGCACTTGGTCGAGGTGGGCAAGCGCATTCGCTTGAAGCAGAACCTCCACCTGCTGACCCGCCTGCTCGGCGAGCTGGATGGCTATGAGTTCGCGTTCTACGTGATCTCCGCCGCCCCGCAGGAAGTGATTCAATCCGCCCTCGAGGGCATCGTCCCGGCGGACCATATCTACGGGACGCGGTTTCGCTACGATCCCGCGTCGGGAGAAATTCAGGGTATCGAGCGGGTCGCGGCCGGGTACGGGAAGATGGCGCTGCTCGAGGAGTTGCGTGCCAAGCTGCACGTGGGGCACGACCGGGTCATCTACGTCGGCGACGGCAGCTCCGACCTTCACGTGATGCTGCATGTCAACCGGCTCAACGGCCTCACTATTGCAGTGTCCGAGAACAAGTACCTCGCGCAGATCGCGAAGCGCTCGGTGCTCTCCGATGACGCAGTGAGCGTGCTGGTGCCGATCCTGGAAGAAATCGTCCGGATGGACGAGCGGGGCATTCACGCGCTGTTCGAGTCCCACGGGCTCGTGCTTCAGGAGTGGGACAAGGTCCAGACCGACCTGTTGACGATCCGCGAGACCGACTCCGCGCCACCACTCGTCGCCTGACTGGGGAGGGGGAGGAGATGAGCTACGACTGGATCGGCTGGTTCGCGACGGCGCTGTTCATGACCTCCTACTTCTGCAAGGATGCGGTCACGCTGCGGCGCGTGCAGGGCGTTGCCGCTCTGGCGTGGGCGGCGTACGGAGTGGCGATACACGCATGGCCGGTGATCGTCGCCAATGTGCTGGTGACGAGCGTCGCGCTGTGGACCTCGCTCAGCGCCACGCCTCCGTCGGCAGGTCCGCCGGGGGCTCGAGCGACTGGATATAGGTGACGAGCTTCCACACGGCGTCGGGCGCGAGCAGCAGCCCGCCGTAGGCGGGCATGCCGTGCGGGCGGCCGTAATAGATCGACTGGAAGATCGCGCCGTCCGCGCCGCCGAAACGCCACCGTCCGTCCGCCAGACTCGGTCCCACCCACCCGGCGCCCCCGCCGCCGTGACACCCGTCGCAGTTCATCGCCGTGAAGATCTTCGCCCCCTCCGCGGCCGCCCGCTGGTCGCGCCGGTAGGGATTCTGCCAGCGCACCGCCGTGGGGGCGGCGCCGCCCGCGAACACGTGCTCGTCATGACGCACCTCGGGCAGGCCGGCGCGCTGGTCGGCCGCGGGCGCGCCGCGCCCGCACGCGGCCAGCGCCACGAGCAGGGCGACGGGAACGGCCCTCATCCCTTCACCGCCGCGAAGCCGCCGATGACGGCGATCACCACCCCCAGCGCGATCTTCGCGGCGGCACCTGCGGCGCGACCCAGCAGGGCGCCCCAGCCCGCCCGCACCGCCACACCCGGCGTGCGCGACACCGAGTACTCGAACAAGGCGGCGCCGACGAATGCGCCGGTGAAGGCGCCGATCACGCTCCCCACGATCGGGACCGGCACGCCCACCATGGCGCCCGCGATCCCGCCGACCAGGGCGCCCCAGCCGGAGCGGCGCGAGCCGCCGTACCGCTCGGTCAGCCCGAACCCCACCCACCACTCCAGGAGCTCGCCCAGCAGCGCGAGCCCCAGCACGATCGCCAGCGTGGCGATCCCGATGGTGCGAAATCCGGTGAGCGCGCCGTAGCCCAGCACCCCGCCCACCATCACCCACAAGCCCGGCAGCCCGAGCGGGACCAGCACCAGGCCGGCGATGCAGCACAGCGCGAGCAGCAGAACGGCGAGCGTGTGGATCATGGACCCAGTCCGAACAGCCACACCATGCCGCCCTGACTCGTGTGGCGCGCGATGTCGCGCATGAACTCGGCGGGCGGCCGCACGTCCGCCGGGTCATCGGAGCGCACGTCCCCGGCGAGCAGGAACCAGTCGCCCCCGATCCCGGCGTACACCGCCACGTACTGCTTGCCGTCGGGGCCGGTGTAGGCGATGGGATTCCCGACGACGCCGGACCCGACCTTGAACTTCCACAGCAGCCGTCCGGTCGCCGCGTCGGCCGCCTTGAACCAGCCGTCGAGCGTGCCGTAGAAGACGACGTTCCCGCCCGTGGCGAGCACGCCGCTCCAGACCGGGTACGGCTCCTCGATCGCCCACACCCTGCGACCGCGCGCGGCGTCCCACGCGATGAACGCGCCCATGTGCCCGCCCGGCCCGGCGTGGTACGGCGTATTCGCCCCGATGAACGGCGTGCCGGCGATGCGGGTCACCGGCACCGCCTCGTAGTCCATGCAGAGGTTGTTGGTGGGAACGTAGAACAGCCTGGTCCGCGCCGAGTACGCCGCCGGTGCGGCGGGCGTCTTGCCGCCCTCGAGGCTGGGACAGATGTCCTTCACGTTGCCGCGCGACGCGCCCGTGAGCTTGGTCGAGTCGATCACCGGGCGGCCGCTCGCGCGGTCCACGCGCGTCGCCCAGCTCACGGGCACGAACGGCTCGGCGACCAGCACCTCGCCCGTGGCGCGATCGAGCGTGTACGCGAAGCCGTTCTTGTCGAAATGGACCAGCACGTTGCGCTCCTCACCCCCTAGGACCAAGTCGGCGAGGATCATCTCGGCGGTGGCGTCGTAGTCCCAGCTGTCGTGCGGCGTGAACTGGTAGGCCCACACGAGAGCGCCATCATCGGGCCGCCGGGCCAGCACGCTGGCGGTCCACTTGTTGTCGCCCGGACGCTGCTCCGGGTTGTACGGGCCGGGGTTGCCAACGCCGTAGAACACCAGGTCGAGACGGGGGTCGTAGGACATCCACCCCCACACCGGCCCGCCGCCGTGGGCCCAGCCATCTTTCGGCCAGGTCGTGACGCCCAGCTCTTTTTGCTTCCCGTAGAACGACCGCACCGTCCCCGGCCACGCGAGCATCTCGCTGTCCGGGCCCATGTTGTACGCCGTCCACGCGATCCGGCCGGTGCGCAGATCGAGCCCCTTTACCCAGCCGTGGATGCCGAACTCGCCCCCCGACGCTCCGACGATCACGCGACGCTTGACGATGAACGGGGCGACAGGTGTGGTCTCGCCCTGCGACAGATCGGCGATCTTCGTCTGCCACAATTCCTTCCCGGTGGCGGTGTCGATCGCGACGGTCCGACCGTCCAGCAGGTTGTAGACGATCTTCCCCTCGGCGTAGAACGCGCCGCGGTTGATCGCATCGCAGCAGGCGATCCCCACGGCGTTGGGATCCACGTCGGGGCGGTACTTCCATTTGAGCGGATAGTCGGGCTTGGTGAGGTCGAACGCGTACAGCACGTTCGGGTACGGGGTCACCACGTACAGCGTGTGGCCCACGACCAGCGGCTGGCCCTCGTGGCCGCCCAGCACGCCCGTCGAGAACGTCCACACGGGCCGCAGCCGGCCCGCGTTGGCCACGCTGATCTGCGCCAACGGACTGTAGCGCGTGGCGGCATAGTCGCGGGCGGGCATGGTCCACTGGCCGTCCTGGCCGGCGTCCTGTGACCGGGCATGCCTCGGACCGAGCGTGACGACCAGCAGGGCGAGCGCGCCCGCCCCCTTTCCCATCAGGCGAGCCCGAGTCGGTGGCGGAGATGCTCCTGCACCTCGGGCGTGATGATGCCTCGTGTGGCCGCGTCGGCGAGCGCCGCCGTGATCGCGGCGCGATCGGCGTCCAGGCCCTGCTCGCGCAGCTCGCGGATGATGCGCGCCAGGCGGCTATCGTAATCCGGAGACTTGAGGGTTCCCGCGTCCACCTGCTGCTTCAACTTTTCCAGCTCCTTGACGAAGCGTTGAACCGTGACCGGTGCCATCCGAGCTCCTCCTTGTGGTAGGACTGCGCCCCGCGGGCAACGATGGACGATGGGAGCACGTGGCCGCAAGGCCCGCTCGAGGCTACACTAGTGCCGTGACCGCCGCGCGCCTCGTGCTCGCGCTCGTCGCCGCTGCGGCTGCGGGCGCCGTGAATGCCATCGCCGGCGGCGGCACGCTGCTCACCTTTCCCGCCATCGTCGGACTCGGCGTCACGCCGCTCGTGGCCAACGCCACCAGCACCGTGGCGCTGTGGCCCGGCTCGCTGGGCAGCATGTGGGGCTATCGGCACGAGCTCACCGGCGCCCGCCGCTGGGTGATCGGCTTCACCGCGCCGAGCCTCACCGGCGGGATGCTCGGCGCATGGCTGCTGCTGCACACGCCGCCCGCCGCCTTCGACCGCATCGTGCCGTTCCTCGTCCTGGGGGCGACACTCCTGTTCCTCGTCCAGGGACCGCTGCTGCGCCGGCTGCGCCCGAGCGCGCCCGCGACGACGGAACCCGCGCCGCGCTGGAGCTTCCTCGCGGCCCAGTTCCTGGTCGCCGTGTACGGGGGCTACTTCGGGGCGGGGATCGGGATCCTGATGCTCGCCGTGCTGGGGTTCATGGGCCTCACCAACATCCACCGCATGAACGGCCTCAAGAACTGGGGAGCGCTGTGCATCAACGCCGTGGCGGTGCTGATGTTCGCGGGTGGCGGCATCGTGCACTGGCCGATCGCCCTGACGATGGCGGTGGGCGGGATGCTGGGTGGCTATGCCGGCTCTCGCCTGGCGCAGCGCGTCGGGCAGCAGGCCGTGCGGCACGCCATCGTGGCGATCGGCCTTGTGGCGTTCGTGTGGCTGCTGGTGCGCCGCCCCGGCGGCGCGTGAGCGTCACGTCGAGCCGGTCTCTGAGTCCGACGTGCCTTTGCGGTCGTTGCGCTTGAACAGCCACACGGCGAACAGCACGATGCCCACGACGAGCGCGATCTTGAGCACCAGGAAGAGCAGCGGAATGAAGAACAACGACCCGACCTTCCACAAGGAAAGACCGAGCAGGCCGAGTGCGGCGAGCTGCAGGATGGGCTTGGACATGAGCGACTCCTTCGCGCGTCAGCCGGAGGTGACCGAGTAGTCGAGCGGCTGAGTGATGTGGACACGGACCGCCCTGCCGTGCACCCGGGCCGGCCGGAACAGCGCCTTGAGGATCCACTCGCGGGCGGGTCCATCGAAGCCCGGGTTAGGGCTGGTGGCGATCTCGATCGAGCTGGGCTCCACCCGACCCGTGGTATCGACGATGGCCCGTAGCAGCACGCGGCCGTGGATCCCGGCCCGCTTCAAGAGATCGGGGTAGGGCGCGGGCGGCGCGGAGAGCAGCGCGGGGCGCTCCTCCACCAGCGCCTCCGAGTAGACCTCGTTTCCCGAAGGCACGACCCCGTTGGCGCGGCCGCCTTCGACGCCGATCCCGGAATAATCCTTCGGGTCGAACCGCTGCTGCAAGTCGAGCTTCGGCATGGACGTGGGCAGCTGCGTCGGGACGCTCACGGTCTGAAAGCCCCGCAGCGGCTCCGCGAGCTGGGCGGGGGGAGGCAGAGCCGGCTGCCGCTGCGCCGGCGCGAGCAGCACGACGCTCGTGTCCATTCGCACGGCGGTATCCGCCGGCCGGGCGGACAGGGTCACGTACACGGCGCCGCCGATCACGGCGGCGTGCAGCGCGAGCGACGTGGCTCCCACGCGGAACAGTGTCTTCTTCTGGGACTTGCGCTTCGTCTCGAGCAGTCTGAGCTCCATACGTCCTCCCGTCTCCCGGGTTCGCCTGAGGCGACGGCACTCGCGCCACAAGACACGGTTGGACGACGAGATGTTCCCATGGAGAGTTTCGCGGCACGAACCCGCACGGGGCCCGGACCGCTCCCTGACGCACGACGCGCCTCGGCGGAGTCGCCGAGGCACGTCGCGGTGCTGGCCTCCGTGGCTGTCAGCGCTTGGAGATGTCCCCGCTGGTCACGGGACCCGAGACCGTGAACCCTTCCGATGGGATGACTATCTGGAAGAAGTCCGTGCCGCTCCCCGCCGGCCCGTTGTCGCACACTGTGAGGGTGTAGCTCCTCAAGCCCCCCGTGTCCTCGCGGCCGACGGCATCGACCTCCACGCCGCGGGTCGGGTCGCTGCAGGCGCTCGAGCTGTTGCGGTACGCCGTGAACGACGTGGCAGGATCGGCCACCGGATCGGTGGTCAGAGTGGCCGGCTGATTGGGAGCGTGCAAGTCGGCCCAGTCGGTGCCGGTAAACCGCCCCGTGAGGTCGGACCGGATGTCGAAGTTGAAGGTCACGGCATCGCTCCCGGGCGTGGGCGAGCCGTTCCCGATCTGCCCCTGACCGATGACTTCACCACTGCCGCCACCGCCGGTTGCCGCGCAGCTCACGGAGAAGGTCGTGGTCGTGGTGCCGCCGGACGGCACGGTGACGGTGCGGGGGTTCGCCCCGCTCACGCTGCAGTTCGACGCCACGCCCGACAGCGCGAGCGAATGGTCGCCCGACGGACCCGTGAAGGTGACGCTGCCGTTGGTCGCGATCGGCTGGCTGAACGAGCCGTCGATCGTGATCGTGTAGCCGTCGGGGTCGAGGTTCGAGCCCGTCGTGCTGGTGGTGACCGTCAGGCTGCCGGTGCCTCCGCCGGTCGCCGCGCACGTCACGCTGAAGGTCGTGGACACGGTCCCACCGGACGGCACGGTGACGGTGCGCGGATTCGCCCCGCTCACGCTGCAGTTGGCCGCCACGCCGGACAGCGCCACGGTGTGATCCCCCGCGGGTCCGGTGAAGGAGACGCTGCCGTTCGTCGCAATCGGCTGGCTCGCCGCGCCGCCGTCCACGGTGACGGTGTACCCGTCGGGATCGAGGTCCGAGCCCGTGGTGCTGGTCGTCACCGTCAGCGTGCTGTTGCCACCCCCGGTCGCGGCGCAGCTCACGGCAAAGGTCGCCGTCGCGGTCCCGCCCGAGGGAACGGTAACGGTCTGCGGGTTGGCCCCGCTCACCGAGCAGTTCGCGGCGACTCCGGACAGCGCGACCGAGTGACTCCCCGCCGGCAGCCCCGTGAACGTCACACTCCCGTTGGTCGCGACGCTCTGGCTCGCACCGCCGTCCACGGTGGCCGTGTAGCCGTCGGGATCGAGGTTCGATCCCGTCGTGCTCGCCGTGACCGTGAGGTTGCCCGTCTGCGGCGGCGGAGCCGCGCAGCTCACGGCGAAGCTGGCGGTCGCGGTCCCGCCCGAGGGAACGGTGACGGTCTGCGGGTTGGCCCCGCTCACCGAGCAGTTCGCGGCGACTCCGGACAGCGCCACCGAGTGACTTCCCGCCGATAGCCCCGTGAACGTCACACTCGCGTTGGTCGCGACGCTCTGGCTCGCACCGCCGTCCACGGTGGCCGTGTAGCCGTCGGGATCGAGGTTCGATCCCGTCGTGCTCGCGGTGACCGTGAGGTTGCCCGTCTGCGGGGGCGGAGCCGTGCAGCTCACCGAGAACGACGTGGATACCGTCCCTCCGGCCGGCACGCTGACGGTGCGCGTGTTGCCGCCGCTCACCGAGCAGTTCGACGCCACACCGGAGAGCACCACGGTGTGATCGCCGGCCGAAAGCCCGCTGAACGTGACGCTGCCGTTCGAGCCGATCGACTTGCTCGAGCTGCCGTCGACGGTGACGGTATACCCGTCCGCGTCGACGTTGGACCCGCTCGTGCTGGTCGCGACCGTCAGGTCGCCGGTGGTGGGAGGCGGAGGTGGCGCCGTGCAGCTCACCGAGAAGGTCGTGGCCGCCACGAGACCCGCGATGAGCGAAACGGTGCGCGGGTTGTCGCCGCTGACCGAGCAGTTGGCGGGGACGCCCGACAGCAGCACCGAGTGACTGCCCGACGGGAGTCCCAGGAATGTCGCGACGCCGTTGGCGCCGACGGACTGGCTGGAGGAGCCATCCACTATCACCGTGTAACCAGACGGCGTGTTCGAGCCCGAGGTGCTGACGGTCACGGCGAGCGTGCCGACGTCCGGCAGGCCGAGCAGCGCTCGGGGCCTGGGACTCTGCGAGTCGTCACATGCGGCGGCAACCATCAGTGTGGCGGCCGCCGTTGCCGCCAAGGTCCAACTCGTCGTGCGTGCCATCGTCGCGCCCTCGCCCCGTAATCGTTTTCGTGTCGCCACTACATCGCTCTAGTCGGGGGTGGGCAAAAACCGGACCGATCCGTGGTGTGGTGGAAACAGGTCGCGCGTGGCGTTCCGGTGCAGCGCTCCGGCGCCGCGTGCTGCGGCGCGCCTGCGCCGTGGCCGGTGCGCAGCAACGCGCGGTCGCGCTGCTGCGGTCGCGCCGTCGCGGCGCGCAGCACACGTCAGCCGCGCTCGAGTTCCTGGAAGTCCTGATCGCTCAGCTCGAGCAGCGCCGCCGTGATGTTCTCGTCGAGGTGGCGGACGCGCAACGTGCCGGGAATGAGAAGCATCACGGGCGATCTCCGGAGCAGCCACGCGAGCGCCACCTGCGACGGGGTCGCGTGCAATCGCCCGGCCCCGCGCGCTCGCCAATGATCGAGCACCGCGCCGCCGGCTTTTGGTGGCGATCACCACCTCCGGCGGATACGGGTAGAGGGCCTCCGCGATCAGACGCTCGCTCACCGCCGGACCGTAGGAATCGGCCGCCGGTACACGCCGCGCTCGCCGCCCAAGAGACAGCTGCCGCTGTGCGCGACCGGAAGGTCGACCGATTGTGTCATACTGGTCCCAAACCTGTGTGTGGCGTGAAACACCGCGAACATGCGTGACGACCGCACCGCGTATCCGCCTCCAACCCCGGCGTGGTTCCTCCTCTCGCATCTCGGTGCTGCAATCGCGCCACACCTTTTGGCCGCCCACGTCGGCTTCCGAGTGGCACCGCTCTTGCTTCTTGTTGAAACGGAGACAGTGAGCTAAGGGGTCGGTCGTATGGACAGCACGAATCACCGGCACGTCACCCGCGTCGCAACCGGCGCACGTACAGGGACGGCCGCGAGCGTGCTCCTGGTGGTGCTCTCGGCCTGCGCGGTCTCCCATCACCCCGCGGTCGACCGCGTGCGGCTCACGCCTCCAGCCGATCACATCCTGGCCGGGCGGCTCGCTACGGCCGACGTCGTCGTGGCCGGCGTGCTGACCCGGGCGCGGCGCGACATCAACTACGAGGCTCCCTGCGGGATCATCGCGCACATCATGCGCCGCTGCGACGAAACCGAGGCCTACGACGCGCGCATCAAGGCGTTCGACGGTCACGAGTGGACCCTGATGTTCTTCCGGCTCGGCCCCGGGCCGCACCCGGCCCCGGGCGATTCGGCCGTGTGGGTGCTGCACCGCGACGCAGTGTATCCCTACCTGGTGTGCGCGCAGCGCGCCGCGCTCACGAGCACGGGCTGCGTGAGCGAGCCCTCCTTCATCCTGGAATCGGACGACGACATGCTGCCGCTGAGCGAGTGGCCCCGCGTGCAGCGGCTCCTCCAGGCGCTCAACCTGTAGGCCCACCCCGCCCCATCCCGCGGTCCCCTATCGCGCGAGTACCCCTGCGCCGTATCATCTCCTGCGGGCTCGCGACGACCGGGACGACCCATGAGCGAAAAGAGCTTGGAGAAGCTGCGGGCGCTCTTGAAAGGCTATGCCGAGCGCACGGGCGGCGGCACGGGGACGGGGGCGGGGGCAGGGGCGGCGGGGACGGACGCCAAGCCCGTTCATGACGAAAGCGAGCGGCGCCGGCGCGCCTGTGGAGAGCGGCTCCAGAAGGTGGTGCGCGCCGTGCTCGACCGCGTCGTCGACGAGCTCAAGAATGCCGGGCACCAAGCGGCAATCGAGGACCAGAGCGCCACCGCGGGCGCCTATCCCAGCCTGGAGCTCGCGTTCACGCCGAGGTCGCCGGCTGGCACGGCACTGACGTCGGTGCTCACCTTCCGGTGCGATCCGCGCCGCGGCATCGCCGTGGCGCGCGATATCAAGCCCTCCCCTGCCAAGGGACGCGTGGTGACGACCAGCAGCGACCGCATCGGCACCATGAAGGTCGAGGCGATATCGGTGGAATGGGTCGAGACCAAGACGCTGAGCTTCATCGAGGCGGTGCTGAAGGTCAACTGACCGCCGCCGCCCGCTCCCGCTCCTTGAGCAGCCGCCGCAGGATCTTGCCGGATTGTGACTTGGGGATCGCGTCGATCACCTCGATCACCCGGATCTTCTTGTAGGGCGCGACGTGCTCGGCCACGTAGGCCAGCAGCGCCGCCGGCGACGTGTCCCCCTTCAGGACCACGAACGCCTTCGGAACCTCACCGCACTCGTCGTCGGGAATGGGGATCACCGCGGCGTCCGCCACGGCCGGGTGCGCGCACAGCACCGCTTCCAGCTCGGCCGGAGCCACCTGGAAGCCTTTGTACTTGATCAACTCCTTCAACCGGTCCACGATCGTGAAATACCCGTCCGCGTCGACGTGCCCGATGTCGCCAGTGTGGAGCCAGCCGTCGCGGTCGAGCGTGGCCGCCGTCGCCTCCGGGTTGTTCAGGTAGCCGCGCATCACTTGCGGCCCCCGAATCAGCAGCTCCCCATCTTCTTCTACGCCCAGATCCGCGCCCGTCGCCGAATCGACGATGCGGCACTCCGTGCTGGGCAGGAGCGGGCCCACGGTCCCCGGCTTGATCTTACCAGACTCGTCCGGGTTCGCATGGGTCACCGGGCTGGCTTCGGTGAGGCCGTAGCCCTGGAGGAGGCGGCAGCCGATGCGCCGGCCGCACGCGGTCTCGAGCGCGGCGTCGAGGGGCGCGGCGCCCGACATCATGCCGCTCAGGCTCGACAGGTCGTACCTGTCCACTGCCGGGTGCTTGGCGAGCGCCAACACCAGCGGCGGAACCACGAACGCCCGCGTGACGCGGTAGCGCTCGAGAGCGCTTAAGAACGGCTCCAGCTCGAACTTCGGCATGGTCACCAGGGTCGCGCCGCGGCACAGCGCCAGGTTCAGAACCACCTGCATCCCGTAGATATGGAAGAACGGCAGCACCGCCATGACGCGATCCTGCTCGACCAGCGTGTGCACCGGGTCGGTCTGAAGCAGGTTGGCGACGAGATTGCGGTGCGTGAGCATGACGCCTTTGGGGAACCCCGTAGTGCCGCTCGAGTACGGCAGCACCGCCAGGTCCGCGGCGGGATCGATCGGCACGTGGCGCACGGGCGCGTCGTGCTCGAGCAGGGCGGCGAACGCCGTGGCTCCGGGCGCGCTGCCGATCACGAAGACCTCTTCGATTCCCAGCTCTTGCGCCACGGGCCCCGCCCGGTCCATGAACGGCGGCACCGTGACGAGGAATCGGGCGCGCGCATCGCGCAGCTGGAACACGGCGTCCTGGACGGTGCAGAGGGAGTTGATCGTCGTGACAACACCCCCTGCCGCGAGGGTGCCATGGAAGGCGAGCGCAAACTCGGGGGCGTTGGGCATGAACACGCCGAGCACGTCGCCGGGTCGGAAGCCGCGCGCGGCCAGGCCCGCGGCGACGCGCGCGACGCCGGCAGCGAGCGCGGCGTAGGTCAGCGAGCGGCCGCTCGCCGCGTCGACCAGCGCGGGCTTGTCGCCCAGCGCTGCCGCCCTGCGGAGCACGAACTCGTGCAGCGGGACGTCCGGCAGCGCGACGTCGGGATGCGGGCTCTTGAAGATCACGCCGATCGATGTACGGCCCGGCCGGCGGCGGGTCAAGAGCGGGCGCGCCCGGAGGCACTGAATTACCTTTGCCTCACCCCTCACGTGCGGAGTCTACCAGTGAAGGCAACCGTCTCCCGGACCATGGCCCTCCTGACGCTCTGGTCGGCGGCCGCCTGCGGCGGCAGCCCCCGTCCGGCTCCGGTCCCCGTCCCGGCACGACTCGACCTGAAGCCGTACGGCCGTCTGGGGCTGGTCACGTTCACCGTGGAAAACGCCAAGGGCTCGCTGCACCAGTTCGCGACCGACCGGTTCTCGGAAGAGATCCTCGCCGCACAACCCGGCACGGGAGTGCTCGAGCTCGGCTCGGTCGACTCGCTGGTGAAGCGCGTGGGCGAGCAAGACCTGGGGATCGCGGCGGCGCAGGAGCTGGGCAAGCAGCGCGACATCGAGGCCGTGTTCGCGGGGCACCTGAAAGTCACCAATCCCCAGCCCGGCGGCGGGCTCGCCGGGCTCGTGAGCCCGCACCTCGACGCCACCGTGCGGCTCGACCTCACCGTACGCCTGCTCTCGACGCGCTCCGGCGCGACGCTGTGGCGCTCGAGTGCGTGGGCTACGGACAAGGTCGGCCACGTGGCGCTGGTGGACGGGCAGCTGTTCTTCGGGGCCAAGGACCCGAAGGAAGCCTACGGCCGGATGGTGAATCGTCTGATCGAGCTCGTGACAGAAGATCTGCGGCCCACATGGCGCCAGCCATGAGGGCGCGTGCGCTGCTCGTGCTCGCGGGTGTCACGGCGGCGGCGGCACCGGGTGCAGCCCAGACCGGCGCGACGCGCCAGAAGAGCGAGACGGCCGTGTTCGCCGGGGGCTGCTTCTGGGGCGTCGACGCCGTGTTCCGCCACCTGCGCGGGGTGACCGCGGTCGTGTCCGGGTACGCGGGGGGCGGCGCCGCAACCGCACACTACGACGTCGTCAGCACGTCGACCACGGGCCACGCCGAGTCGGTCGAGGTGACGTTCGACCCGGCGCGCGTGTCCTATGAGGACCTGCTGCGGGTGTTCTTCACCGTAGCGCACGACCCCACCGAGCGCGATCGCCAGGGGCCGGACGTGGGGAGCCAGTACCGCTCCGTGGTGTTCTACCGCACGCCGGAGCAGCACGCGGCGGCGGTCGCGATGATCGCTGAGCTCGAGCGCGCGACGGCCTACCCCCGTCCCATCGTGACGGAGGTAGTGCCGTTGGAGCGCTTCTTTCCGGCGGAGGCGTATCACCAGGACTACCTGGCCCACCACCTCACCAGCCCATACATCGTGTACAACGACCTGCCCAAGCTGAAGCGGCTGGAGGAGCGGTTCCCGAAGCTCTACCAGCAGCCGTAACCGCTCCCGCGCCACCTCATTGTTTCTGAATGTCGCCCACAACCGTGTCCTCGGCGTGGAACGTCCGCGACGGAATGTCGAGGCTGAATGTATCCCCACCGAGCAAGACGGGCCCGTTATCGCACGCTTTGACGATGAACGTCACGGGGATCGAGCTGGTGCCTTCCACGAGCGTGCCAGCGGCTCCGAACTCGTCTCCGTTGCCCGGGGTGGCGCAAAAGCTGGAGCCGAAGGTGAACGACGTGAAGGAGCTCGCGGTCAGCGTTTCCGGTAGCCCCCCAGGAGCGGCGGAGGCGAAGAACGACCCGTGCGTGCCGGTCGCGTCGTGCGTGACGTCGAAGTCGAAGAAAATCAGGCCGCCCTCCGGGTCCCGGATAGTGCCCGTTCCCTTCAACTCGCCGGTCTGCGGTGGCGGCGGCTGATTCCAGGCCTGCAGCTTGGGACTCAGTGGATCGCGCGCATCACTACATGCGGTGGCGGCGGCGAGCAGCGCGACCGCTGCGGCCGAGATGCTGCGGGAAATGGTGCGTTTCATGGGGCTACCCTCCTGGAGCGACGGGTTTGGGAGCCTCTAGGGCAAAACGCGGACCGGGTATCGCGTGCGCAACAACGCGCGGCGACCGCTCCGGACGGTGCGCAGCCGCATCGCCCGCTGCTGCGCGCGCGGGGCGTCGCGCGCGAACGGCATCACCCGTCGCGCGCGTGGCCTGTGCGCAGCACGGTCGCGATCGTATCGGCCTCGTCGGCGCGCTTGTCGGGCCGATAGCGCACCACCCGGGCGAAGCGCAGCGCCACGCCGCCCGGATACTGCGGGCTCGCCTGCACGTCGTTGAAGGCGACCTCGACCACGAGCTCGGGACGCACGTACACGGTGTGCTCGTCGCGCGAGTTTTCGAGCGCCAGCAGCCGGGTCGTCTGCCAGGCGAGCAGCTCGTCGGTCATGCCCTTGAAGGTCTTGCCCAGCATGACGAAGCCGCCCGTATCCGGGTCACGGGCGCCCAGGTGCAGGTTGGACAGCCAGCCGCGGCGTCGCCCGTGTCCCCACTCGGCGGCGAGCACCACCAGGTCGAGTGTGTGCGCCGGCTTCAGCTTGAGCCACGCCGCCCCGCGCGCCCCCGCGTCGTAGCGGGCCCCCAGGGCCTTGGCCATGAGCCCTTCGTGGCCGGCCGCGATCGCCTGCTCGAAAAACCGTCCCGCGACGAGCGCGTCTCGCGTCACGATGCGCGGCACCCGGCCCTCCTGAGGGACGACCCGCTCGAGTACGGCGAATCGCGCGCTATAGGGCTCGCCGAGCAGAACCGTGCCGTCGGCGTAGAGGACGTCGAAGAAGAACGCCGAGAGCGGCAGCTCGGCGCGCAGCCGTTGCACGTCGAGTTTCCGTCCGAAGCGCCGCATCGTCATCTGAAACGGGAGGGGTGTGCCGTCGGGCCGCAGGGCGATGGCCTCGCCGTCCAGGATGGCGTCGCGCAGCGGCAGTCGCCGCGCCGCCTCCACCACCTCGGGCACCGCCACGGTGACGTCGTTCAGTTGGCGGGAGAACACCCGCACCTCGTCGCCCGCCCGGTGCACCTGGATGCGGGCGCCGTCGAGCTTGTATTCGAACGCCGCTTCGCCCAGCTGTGCGAGCGCGGCGGCCACGTCGTCCGCCGCCTGCGCCAGCATCGGCTGGAGCGGGCGAAACAGCTTCAGGCCGAAGCGCGCGAGGCCGGCGGCGCCGTCCGTGAGCGCGGCGCGCGCCACCGGGCCCAGGCCGCCGGCGAGCATCGCGGCGCGCCGCACGCGGTCGGGATCGAGTGCCGTCGCCCGCGCCACGGCTTCGACCATGAGTCCTTCCAAGGCTCCCTGGCGTAGCTCGCCGATCAGCAACCGGAACAGGAAGTCCTGCTCTTCCTCCGTGGCGTGCGCGAACAGCTCGCGCAGCAGGCGGTCCTTCGCCGCGGCGGACCCTAAGCCCCTAGTTTGGGCGACCTGCTCGAGTGCCGCGTCCACCGTGGTCAGATCCAGGGTCGGACGGTCCGCGGCGCCCTCTGGGCGCGCGGCGCGGAGCGCCGCGTAGCCGACGCCGATCCGTCCCTGGCGCAGCGAGCCCGACAGCGAGGCGATGGCGGTCTCGATTTCGTCCGCCGCGGCGCGTTTCAGCAGCGCCGCCAGCAGGTCGATCTTCGCGCGCCGGCCGCTCGTTGCAGCGACCTGACGCGACGTCGCGACCAGCTCGTGCAGCTTCACTGCACCATCCCGAAGCGCTTGTTCCGGGCGGTCATCTTGATGAAGTGCCGCAGCCGCTGCTCGAAGACCTCCGGGCGGTGTCGCGCCGCTGCGATCCAGCCGATGCGAATCCGGCGGTAGGATTCGGGGAAGCGCTGGAAGCGCTTCCACACCACTGGGTCCGCCTCGAGGCGCTCGCGGATGTCCGGCGGGAGGCGCCAGGCGAGCTGTTTCGTGTCTTTGGTGTGGTCGAAGACGTGGCGGATGCGCTCCAACCCGGCCCGGGTCATGCGGCGCGCCGCGATCAGGCGCCGCACGCGCTCGCGATTCATCTCGGAGAGCCGGCTGGTGGGCCGGCGGGGCGAGAAGCGCTGCGCATAGCAGGCGGCGTCGATCGGCTTCAGCGTACTGTCGATCCAGCCGTAGCACAGCGCCTCGTCCACGGCGTCGTTGTAAGACACGCGTGGCTTGCCGCTGTGCTTCTTATAGTAGATGAGCCAGATCTCGGGTGCCGTCTTGTGGTGGCGCGCGAGCCAGGCACGCCACTCGCGGCGGTTCCTGGCGTAGAACGTCTTTCCGACTTTCATTTACGGCTCCGTGATGAGAAAAAACTATCCGTCCTGGGGCAGAGCGGTGAGACCCACGAGCGTCCTGATCGTCCTGCAGCTGATTGGTGTCGGCTCCACCCACGCCGCGCCCTGCGTGTCGCGGCGCGCCGGCGCCGTGCCGGCCGCCTATCGGGAGACGGTGACGCGCATGCGCACGCTCGTGTGCGAGCGGCTCTCGTCGCACATCCCCGGCGTGCAGGTCGCGGTGGCGATCGACGGGACGCTGGTCTGGTCGGAGGGGTTCGGCTATGCCGACGCCGCCCGCAAGCGACCCGTCACGCGCGCCACACAGTTCCGTATCGGCAGCGTCTCAAAGCCGCTCACGGCCGCGGCCGTCGCCCTGCTGTACGAGCAGGGGAAGCTCGATCTCGACGCGCCGGTCCAACGGTATGTGCCGACCTTCCCCGACAAGGGATATCCTATCACCACGCGGCAGCTCACGGGGCACCTCGCCGGCATCAGGCACTACAAGGACCGCGAGTTCTTCTTGAACCGGCACTTTGCCACGGTGCGCGACGGGCTCGCGATTTTCCAGGACGACTCGCTCCTGTTCCCCCCCGGTACGCGCTTTTCCTATTCGAGCTACGGTTGGAACGTCGTGTCGGCCGTCGTGGAAGGCGCCGCGGCGGAGGACTTTCTCACCTACATCTCGGCGCACGTGTTTCGTCCTCTCGGCCTCACTCATACGGCGCCCGACCGAGCGGACAGCATCATCCCGGACCGCACCCAGTTTTACGATGCCGACTCGACCGGCGCGTATCACGTCGCGCCGCCAGTCGACAACAGCTACAAGTGGGCCGGAGGCGGGTTCGTCTCGACGGCCGAGGATCTGGTGAAGTTCGGGTCCGCTCTGCTCGAGCCCGGGTTTCTACGGCGCGAGACGCTGGACCTGTTGTTCACCTCACAACGGACCAGCGCCGGCGAGGAGACGGGCTATGGAATCGGCTGGTTCGTGAGGACCGACAGCCTGGGGCACCGCTGGGCGTTCCACGGCGGCAGCGCGGTCGGGGGCACGGCGGTATTCGGGCTGGACCGGGACTCCCACGTGGTGGTGGCGCTGCTCACGAATCTGTCGGACGCCCCGGTCGAGCCGGCCCAGGAGATTGAAACCGCGTTCGACGCGGCGAGCCGACGGGCGAACTAGCGGCTACGCCGCCAGCAGCTTGCGCACGTTGGCCAGGATCGCCTCCAGCTGACTCTGGACCTGGCGCTTTTCCCGCAGCCGGCCGCGCAGCCAGGCGATGACCGAGCGGGGTGCCCACACGTCTCTGATCGTTACCGCGGTGGATCCGGCGGTCTCGTCGAGCCGGAACAGGGTTTTCCAGCCATTCCGCTCACCGCGCTCCACCAGGCCGAACGCCGTGGGGGGCGCAAAGTCGACGACCTCGAACTCGGTTTCCCGGTTCCCGAAGCGCGCCTTGAAGCGCACGCCTTTTCGCAGCGGCACGGGGCTCTCCACGCCGCCACACCCTGGGAGCCATTGCGCGATGCGCGCCGGGTCCGTGAGTACGGCAAAGACGCGCTCGATCGGGGCGGGGACGGGATGGATGACGGTGTGACTGACTTGGCGCATCGGCGCAGGTAGCGTGGCACGGGGGCGCGGCCGTGTCAACCGGGGAAGTGCCAGCGCCGGGGGGCCAGCCTGCACCCCCCGGGCCCCGCACGCCCCGTCTACTCGTTAGAGACCATTGGAGGAGGGCAGCTCAACGACAGTGTCATGCCCGTTGCTGTTGCCATTCCCGTTGCCGTTGCCGTTGCCGCCGCCAGTGGTGAATACCTTGGAGCGCCCACCGGTCACGGCCAGCCAGCGCCGACGCACCGCGATCAGATCGTCGAGCTGCTGGCGCAGCTTGGCGACGTTCTGGTCCACCTGCTGGATGCGCCAATCGATGTACTGCTCCGCCTGGTCGGGCGTCCAGTCCGCCGGCCCCGTAAACACCAGCGGCTCTTTGGGTTCGACGTCGTGCACGAGGTGCGCCTCGTCGCGCTCGCCCCCCTCCATCTTGGCGAGCACATCCGTCACTTTGCGTCCCATCATGTCCAGCCTGCGTCCCATGCGGGCCTCCTTGCGGCTTGCTGCGGGTCCTTGTCGCGGGCGCGGTCACTCGGTCGTGCTGTGCTGTATCAGCTATAGATGGTATAGCGGATGGGTGTTATAATATCTCAAGTTGTTATATAACGCAAGGAGGGTAAGGATGTCACGGTACCGCGGCCAGAAGGTCCGCTATCGTCGCAGGGGTGTGGTGCGGCTGCAGTTACGCCAGCTGCTGGAGACGCGCGCGGTTTCACCCTACGGGCTGGCCAAGTTCACCGGTCTGAGCTTGAACACGATCTACCGGCTCACCCGGCCGAGTGGCCGCTTCGAACTGATCCGGGCCGACACGATCGAGCGGCTGTGCGGCGCGCTCCGGGTAACGCCGAGCGAGCTGTTCGAGTACGAGAAGCCGTCGTCCTAGGGGTGGTGCACCACACCATCCGGGACGTTGGCGTCGTGCCGCAGCGTGACGACAGCGGTGCGCTGCCGCCCGAGGTCGACCTCGATCACCACGTGGCTCTTGTCGCGCGCCATCCGCCAGCGCCGGGTCGCCCGCGACTCGCCCCCCGCGGCCGCGAGCGCCGCGGTGACCACGGCCGCGGGAGGATCGCTCACCGCCGCGAGCTGGGCGCAGGTGGCGCAGCGCTGTGACTCGGCGCTGAGCTCGGCGCTGCACACGCTGCGGCCGCAATAGCCGCATGCCGCGCGATGCTGCTCGCACGTGCCCCTGCCGCAGATAGGACACGTCGCGACCTCGTCGGACGCGAACAGCGCCGCCGGCTCCTCGGCACAGCCAGCGCGGTGCCGGGCGCACACCAGGCGTCGCGACCGGTCGACCCGGCGCAGGTGGAGCGAGCAGTGCACCTGTCCATCCACCGCGCACACCGCCTGATGCGCCGTGCACACCGACTTACCGCAGCTCGCACACGGCGCGACCTCGTCCACGCCCACCGGCTCGTTGGTTCCGCCCTCGCAGTACCTGAGGCACGCCGTGCACAGGCGGCGGCTCCCCTTCGGGGCTGCGGCGTCGCTCTGCTGCGCGTGCCGGTTGCAGACCTCCCGGCCGCAGCTGCCGCACGGCGCGAGGCACGCCGAGCACGCCGCGTGCCCGTCCTCCGCACACACGCCGGCGTGAGCGGTGCAGTGCTCGAGCCGGCACGACGTGCACACCTGCACGTGCTCGTCGCACGCCGGCAAGCCGTCCACCCGGCACTCGGCCGTCCCGTGGTCCACACAGAAGTCCTCGCCGCACACCGAGCAGCGGTGCGAGCAGGCCTCGCAGCCGCAGTGGTCGTGCCGGCAGATCACCAGCGTGGCGGGCGGGCGGCCACAGTGCGGGCACGCGAGCGACCAGCCCGATACGCCGCTGAGCGACCGCTGCGCGGCGAACGTCGCGCGACGCCCCCGCTGGGACTCGAGCTGCCACTCGGCGCGCTGCATCAGCACGGCGGCCTCGACGAGCTGCAGCGGATGCACCACGGCCTGCACCTGGCTGCGTCGGATCTCTTCGGCGCGGCGGCGCTCGGCGAGCGCCGAGACCGTCGCGATCGCCTCCGCATCGGCCTGCTCCTTCAAGACCGACTCGAAGTAGCGGTCCAGCCTCCCGAGCTCGGCGGCGAGCTCCTGCTGCGCCGCGGCGCGGCGGGTGGACACGCGCTCCGTCGCCTGCGCCCGCAGATGGCTCACGAGCAGCTGCAGCAGCTCACCAGGCTCCCGTTCCGGTACGCGGGCCGCCGCGACGCTCGCCGGATCCGCGGGCGCCACCAGGCCCGCCTCGAGCTCGCGGAACGCAGCGGCGACCTCGGCGCCGACCGGGGCGCCCGCCGCCAGGTCATACACGTCGGTTTCGACCACCGCCTCTTCCACCCCCGCTCCGGCGCGTAGCACGACGCGCGCCGCGAGCCGCCCCACCGGGTGCACCGCCAGCCTGGTGGCACGCCGCGTGACTCTGCCGTCGCGCACTGGAATCACCGGCTCCGCGCCCTGCTCATCGCTCGCCGGCGAGCCCGCGGGGGCGATGAGACCGAGCGAGAGCCGCGCCCCACGCGCGCGAATCGCTTCCACGACCTGAGACAGGAACGGGCTGCCGGGCACCGCGATCTCGGCCTCCGGATCGCGCTCCAGCGCGTCGAGCGAGAACGCCACGCTCACTCGCTCGCGATCCCTGAAAAACGGGCGCTCGGCCGGCGGCAGCTTCAGCTCCGTGTGATCGGGACCGAGGGCGGTCCGTTTCACGCCCGCAAGCGCGCAGTAGCGCTCGAGCAGCGGCCGCAGCGCCGAGCCTGCCAGGGGATCGGCGTCCCGGGGGATCCGAGGGGCCTCGCGGGCCGTCGTCCGCGGCTTGCCGCGGCGCTTCGGCGCGGCTTTGCGCTTCACGCGTCGGCCTCGATGTCCACCAGCGCGAGGGGCAGGCGGTCGACTTGCGCCACGAGGGTGATCGCGCGGCCCGCGCTGGTCAGGCCGGTGAGCCGCACGAGGTCACCGTACTTGGGATGACGGCCGGCCGGGTGGGTGGTGGTGGCGCCCCCCACCGGCTCGATCGACTCGAGCGCCTCGAGCACGTCCGTCACGTGCAAGCCGAGCTTGAGGCGCTTCTGATCCCAGCCGGCCGCCTTGACCACCTGGCTCGTGCCGAGGCCGAGGCGCAGGCGTCCGGGCACCGACAGCGTCCCGAACCGGCGCTCGAGCCGCATGGCGTTGTCGTCGGGCGCGATGAGCGAGTTGAGCGCTTCCTGCTCCTTGGCTACGGCGCTGCTCGTTGCGATGTCGGCTCCCAGGACTTCCACGCGGCGGGCAAAGTCCGCCTCGTTCTCGGCGGCGAGCCATTCTTCGGCGAGCCGGCCTTCGAACTTCTGGGCGCCGCCGAATTCGCCCAGGATCAGGTCCAGCTCGCCTACGACCAGCTCGAACAGCTTGATCTTCCGGTCGAGCAGCTGAAGGATGTACGCTTCGATGGTGCCCGCCGCCACGAGGTTCACGATGTGGACCTCGCGCGTCTGCCCGATGCGGTGCAGCCGGCCGATGCGCTGCTCCACCACCATCGGGTTCCAGGGCAGGTCGTAGTTCACGAGCACATTGCAGAACTGCAGATTGCGTCCTTCGCTGCCCGCGCGGGTGGCGATGAGCACGCTGCGCGGATCCTGGTGGAAATCGCGGATGCGGGTGTCCCGCTCCGTGGTGGAGTGGGCCCCCCAGTAGACGATCGGTTTGCGACCCAGCTGCTTGACGCGCTCCTCGATCAACTGAATCGTCGGGCGGTGGTCGCTGAAGACCACCACGCGGTCCGGTGTTTCCTGCAGCAGTTTGGTCAGGACGTCCAGCTTGGCGTGCGTCTTGATGCGCTGCGCCCGTTGCGCGAGCTGCCGGGCGATGGCGCGATACGCGGGGCTGATGCGCTCGGCCTCTCCCAGGTGCTGGAGCGACTCGGCGAGCGCGCGCGCCGAGGAGCAGAGCCGCTGGCGCAGGTGGATGACCGCGAGCTGCAGGATGCCCTTCTTGGTGGGTCGCCGCCGTCGCTTGCCGTCCTCCGTCTCTTCCTGCTCGGCCGGCTGGATGAAGCCCTCGCGATACAGCTGTCGCAGGAACTCGGTGGTGCGCTCGTACAGGTCCGCCTCGGCGCGGGTCAGCTTGACCTCGGGGTGGCGCGGCCGCCGCGGCGGCAGGTCCAGGTCGAGGGCGACGCTCGAGCGCCGGGTGCGGATCATCACCGCATGCGTCAGGGCTCGCAGTGCCTCGGGGTCGCGTGGCTGGCGGTGGTCGCCCGAGACGAGGTGCTCGGCCTTGAACTCCTGCCAGGTGCCGAGCTGGCCGGGCCGGAGCAACGTGATGAGGTTGTACAGCTCGCGCAGGTCGTTCTGCAACGGCGTCGCCGTGAGCAGCAGGATGAAGTCACGCTCGATCTTCTCGATGAACTGGTAGGTCGCGCCGCGGTGGCTCTTCACCTTGTGCGCCTCGTCTACGATCACCAGGTCCCAGCGGTGCCGCAGGATCTCCTCGGCGTGGCGACGCGAGCGCGCGCGGTCGTGCGAGATGATCGCCTTCGTGACGTGCGGCCAGTCGTCGGGCTCCGTCGGCGTGTCGAAGCGCTCGAAGAACTTCTCTTCCAGCTCGCCCTGCCACTGGCCCACGAGCGAGGCGGGGGTGAGGATCAGCGCGCGGCGGGCCAGGCCGCGGATCGCCAGCTCCTTGTAGATGAGACTCGCCTCGATCGTCTTGCCAAGCCCGACTTCGTCGGCGAGGATCGCGCGGCCGCCCATGTCGCGCAGCACGCGCTGGGCCACATCGATCTGGTGCGGCAGCTCCTTGATGGCGTTGGCGTCGAGCGTGATCAGCCGGTCGAAGCCGGGAACGAGGGCGATGCGCTCCGCCTCGCGCCGCAGGTCGTACCAGGCGCGGTCGGCGGGCGGCTGCTTGAGCTGGTCGACGAACAGCTTCAGGGAGCGCTCGTCGACCGCCCAGGCGTCGTCGGGGAGAGGATTGGGTTGCGTCACGCGATGCCTCGATACCGGGCTCGCAATATAGGAAATAGAGCCGGTTGGGCGCTTGGGGGGACGCTGAGCCAGCAGGTCCTGCTCGGCGTTTCGACCAACGGCCTGGGTTACGATATCCCGGTGGGCCGCACTGTCAGTCTCACCCCGTATTGGGACGGCTTCGCGCTGAGCTATTCGGGTGGCGACGCCAACGTCGGCCAGATCGGCCTGGCGATCACGGTGCAACTAAGGGCCGGGACGTTTTTGCAGATCGGTTGCAGCGCGCCGGACCGGAGGACTGGTCCGGTGCGCCGTATTTGCGGTAGACTGCATCAATGGACTTCGCCCCGCTCCCGCAGCAGCGCCGCGCTATTGAAGCGCCGCCCGGCCCCGTCCTCGTGGTCGCGGGACCCGGCGCGGGAAAGACGTTCTGCCTCATCGCCCGCATCACCCATCTCGTCGACACCGTGGGCGTGGCGCCCGAGCGCATCTGCGCCGTCACGTTCACGAATCGGGCGGCGGAGGAGATCGCCCTCCGACTGAAGCACACGCTGCGGGACCGTGCCGACGCGATCACGCGGGGTACGATCCACGCGCTGTGCCTCGCCCTGCTGCGCGACCACGCGGAGGCGGCGGGCCTGCGGCAGGGGTTCGGCGTCGCCGACGAGCAGTATCAGAAGGTCATCCTGGGCCGGCTGCACGTGCCGCTCGAGCAGCGCGGCGCGCTCCTGAACCGGTTCAGCCGCCACCGGGTTCAGGACTACCGGTTGACGCCGGAGGACGCGCGCCTGTATCGGGAATACGCCGTCTGGCTGGCGCACCGCAACATGCTGGACTTCGACGACCTCGTCGCAAAGGCCGAGCAGCTGCTACGGACCCGGAGCGACATCGCCGACGCGATCGCCGCACGCTGGGACCATCTGCTCGTGGACGAGTTCCAGGACGTGAACCCGGTCCAGTATGACCTGCTGCGGCGACTCGCGGCGCCGCACGACAACCTCTTTGCGGTCGGCGACGACGAGCAGTCGATCTTCGCCTGGGCGGGGGCGGATCCCTACGTCCTGGTGCGGTTCGGCCGGGATTACGGGATCGAGCGACCGATCATCCTGGACAAGAACCGCCGCTGCTCACGCCAGATCTTCGAGACGGCGCGGCGCGTGCTCGCGCAGAATCCGCAGCTGTTCGAGAAACAGCTCAGCGCCGACCAGGAATCGCCCTACGAGGTCGGCGCCTTGGCGTTCCGCGACGAAGCGGAAGAAGCCGCCTGGCTGCTCGAGGACCTCCGGAGCGACCGCGCCGCGTCGGGCCTGGGCTGGGGCGAGTACGCGGTCCTCTACCGCAGGCACAAGCTCGGCGAGTACCTCGAGGGGCGGCTGCTCCGAGCGGGGATTCCCTGCCGGCTGGCGCGGGGCCGCTCGCTGGTCGAGGACGACGTCATCAAGTACGTGATCGCGGCGCTGCGGATCGTGCGCGACCCGGACGATCAGGTGGCGATCGAGGCGTTCGCGCGCTGCGTGCTCTCGCCGCACTTTCTGCAGGAGGTACTTGCCTCACCCCCTTTCCCCCTCTCGTCCTCACCCCCTGTCCCCCTCTCCGCTAACGCGGAGAGGGGGGACGGCGGCGATTTCCTGGCGGCCGTTCGCACCCTCGCCCGCCGCCGGCCCCAGCAGGATCCGGATACGAAGAAGCTGTGGCGGCTGGTCTATCAGGTGGAGAACCTCCGCGCCTTGCCCCGCTCACACCGCGCGCTGGCGCCGCTGGTCGATGAGATCCTGTCGCAGAGCGTCGGTCCGTACCGGAACGCCTTGGAGGAGCGGCACGACGAGCTCACCGACCCCGCCGAGATCCCGGAGGCCGTGCGGCTCGCCGCGCGGCTCGACGCGGCAATCGTGGCGGAGCGGGACATCGTGATCGAGTCACAGGGAGGGTTGGAGATTGCGCTGCGGGGCATGCTAGCCGCCGCGGGGGTCCTGCACGTGCCGTCAGCGGCATCCGGCCCGTTAAAACCGCGGGGCACGGCCCCGGGGTTAACCCACGCGGGCGAGACGCTGGTAAGCGCGGATGGCGGTGAGCGTGGTCTCGCCCTGACCGTCTTCAAGGCGCTACAACTGCTGCACTCGAAGGAGCTCGACACTGCCCTCGAGCGCTATGTCACATTCGATTTCGAGACCACGGACAACGACGTGGCGACATGCGGCGTGGTCGAAATCGGAGCCGCCCGCGTGGTGAAGGGCGAGATCGTGGACCGGTTTCACACGCTCGTCCAGCCGTACCAACCGATCTCGTCGCGCGCCAGCGCGATCCATGGGTACACCGACGGCGACCTGCGGGACGCGCGCTCGTTCGCACAGGTGTGGCCCGAATTTCGCGCCTTTGTCGGCGACGACGTGCTGATCGCGCACAACGGCCAGCGCTTCGACGTGCCGGTGCTGCGGCGGCTCGCCGCGGGGCTCGAAGGCGTCGACACACTCGTGTTCTACGACACCTATCCGCTCGCGCGATCCCTCTCGCAGGACAGTCCCCGGCAGGAGGACATCGCACGCCGTTTCGGGATTGACGTCGGGCGGGCGCACCATGCGCTGGACGACGCGGTCACGCTGGCGCGCGTGTATCTCGAGCTCGAGCGGCGGCGCGCGATTCGCGCGCGCAAGGCGGTGCTCGTCAACCTGCTCGACTACCTCGGCCTGGCCCTGGCGCTGGAGCAACAGCCGGCGAACGAGGAGCGGGACCTGCTGTGCAAGCTGGCCAAGTTTTACACGCTGGGCCGATACAGCGAGGCGCTGGAGTTCTACGAGATGGAGCGCGAGCGTACCGGGACCGCGGCGCCGTCGGTCGAGGCCGTGATCGAGCGGCTCGGGGGCCGCGCGCTCATGACGCGCCTCCGCGCCGAGCCCGACCCGGCGCAACGCTATCCCGCCGCGGTCGCCCGCTTGCGGGCGCTGATCGAGGGCGATTCCTCGGCCACGCTCTCCGACGGCATCGACCGGCTGCTCGAGCGGGTGGCGCTCTCCACGTCGGAGGGCATCGAGGTCGCGCCCGATCGCGTCAACCTCCTCACGCTGCACTCGACCAAGGGCCTGGAGTTCTCGCGGGTGTACATCCTGGGAGTCGAGGACTACCAGATCCCGGGCTACCGCGAGTCGACCGAGAAGCGGCAGGCCGAGATCGAGGAGGCGCGGCGTCTCCTGTATGTTGGGATGACCCAGAAGCGGCAGGCCGAGATCGAGGAGGCGCGGCGTCTCCTGTATGTTGGGATGACCCGGGCGCGGGAGCGGCTGGTCCTGACGCGGGTCGAGCGCCGGTCCGGAATGGAGGCGGGGGGAAGCACGTTCCTCGAGGAAATCGGACTGGAAGTACAGGCTGCGGCGGTCGAGTGAGCGGGCCCTAGTCTTTCTTCCAGGCGCCGAGCAGCCGTCGCAACAGCACGAGCTGGCCGAGATGGTACGCGTTGTGGTCGGCGAGCACCAACGCTTCGCGCAGCACGGTTTGGCCGGTGCCGTGTGGGATGCGGGCGAACAAGTCGGTCTTCGGGTCGGCCACGAGGCGCTCCATGGTACGCAGGTCCCGCTCCACCTGGGCCACGCTCGTGTCCCAGGCGGCCGCCTCGGGCGGGGTGTCCTGCTGGGGCCAGTAGCCTGCCGGCCACTCCGGTGAGACGTGCTCCGCGCTCTTCGCGAACTCGACGATATAGCAGGCGCCACGGCGTGAAGGGCTGCCCCGCGGGCCGGGTGCCCCGAAGCGCGACCGGCCAATCGCCGATCGCCTCCCGGAGCGTGACATGGGCATGACCGCCGCGCAGCAGCTCGATCACGTGGTCGCGCAGGGCGCGGTGGGGATCGGTGCGCCGCGGCTTGCGTTTGACGGGCATGCAGGGCTCCTGGCCAGAGGCATCCCCGGGCTTGCGCCCGGGGTCAGTTGGTTTGCGCTACGCTGTGCCCAGTCGCAGCAGCGCGCCCTCGTGCTCGAGCAGCCAGCGCTTGCGGTCCAGACCGCCGCCGAACCCCGTGAGCTCGCCGCGCGCCCCGAGCACGCGGTGGCAAGGGACAATAATGGGGATGGGGTTTTTACCGTTGGCGGCGCCCACCGCGCGCGTCGCGCGCGGATCGCCGAGACGGCGCGCCAGCTCGCCGTAGTTGGTCGTGGCGCCGTAGGGAATGGCACGGAGCAGGTCCCAGACGCGATGCTCGAATGCCGAGCCGGTGGCATCGAGCGGCAGATCGAACGTCGTGCGCGTCCCCTCGAAGTACTCGGTCAATTGCCGCCGGACGCGGGCCAGCAACGCGCCCGCCAGGCCGCGGCCGTCGTCTTCCACCCAGCCGGACTGTTCCTCGGGTGCAGAGCGGTTGCGGCGGACCGGAAAGAACACTCCCTCTAGTGCGGTATCGGAGGCCGTGAGGACCAGCTCGCCGAGCGGGCTCGGGAAGCGGGTGAAGGTGGTGGGCATGGGCGGTGATCCTAAAGGTAGCGCGAGTCTCGGCCGGGAATGCAAAGAGCCGTCCGGCAAGCCGGACGGCTCCCACTACGATCGAAGGACCACCCCTGCTTCAGGGACCGACCGAGCTAGTGGCGGACCCGACGATGATCTCGCCGGTGGTCGTCGTGATACCGCCGATCACCTGGCCGGTGAGCGGATCCACGGTCCCACCCGTGATGCTCTGCAGGTACACGTGGATCATGTTCACGGTCAGGCCGCTGCTCGACACGCCGTCGCCCGAGGGGATCTGCTCGTTCAGCACCACATAGCCGACCCCCGGCAGGCTGATGTTCATGTTGGGCGTGATGGGCGAGTCGCCCGAGAGCGACCCCACACCGGCGATCGCCAGGTTCGTGAACGTCGAGCCGTCGGCGCTGCTGAACGCACCATCCTGGCTCGCGCTACTCATGACGTTGGCGACCACTTCATCCGCCGTGATCAGCCCGTTCAGGATGTTCACGCTCGCCGCGCTCGAGGTGCTCTGCGCGCCCGCCTCTGCGGCGCCGATTTCGCCCGACGTGATGCTGTTGAGGAAATCGGACGATAGCGCGCCCGCGACGCTCATCGCGCCGCCTTCGGCATCTGCCTCCGCGCCGTCGGTGCCCGAGACCGCCGGCAGCACCGCCATTGGCGACTGGGCACTAGAACCGAGTGGCGTGTTGACGTACGTGCTGTACGCCTGGCCACCCACCGATTGGGCGCTACCCACCGCCGCGAGCCCAGCCACGAGCCCGACGACGAGCCCGAGGGCCGCGAGGCGGTTCACCCAATGCATGCTCTTGCCGTTCATCTGTTCACTCCTTCCTTGGATTCCCATGGCTAATGAGCTTGGATGGTGCCGTCCGCTCACGACCCGTGCTCCACGACGTTGCCACCGGTCAAATACGTCAGGCCCGTGTCCCCGGTGGGGCCCGTTTCCCCAGAACGAAGGGGTGCGGCACGCCAGCGCATCGCATCGACGTGGAACCCCGTGGGGGTGCGACCGCCTTGCGACCTGCCACGATCGTTGTCGCACACCTCGAATTGCGAGTGTTCACGACCGCTACCCGGATTGACGCGCGCCACCATGTAGGCGTCGGGGATACCCACCACGAGACAAACGCCCCCCGAGGCATTGGAGAACACGTTGGCTTCCACGGGTTCGCCGCTGAAGGTGTCGATGCCATCGTGGATCGATACGTGCCAGGCGACCTTGAAAGGATGACCGTTGACCTCGATCTCGCCCTTCTGCACGAAGCACCGACCGGTTTGGAGATCCACCGCCAGGAAGACGTTGAACCCGAAGGTAAATTTCCCTTCTGGATTGAAGGGGGCCGGATCGAAGGCTGGCGGTTGGCCTCCAGACGTTTCATCTGCTGCGTCGTGATTGGGGCCGGGGGGATTTGTGGGGTCGATGCGCCCACCGCCCGTCCACTTCCCTCCGGTGCACTGGGCCGGCCCCGGCGTCACCCAGAAGCTCGGCTTCGGCGCCATGCTGACTTTCGGCTGGTCGGTACACGCCGCGGCCAGCAGTCCGGCCGCAATGACGCTCGGCCAGACGATTAGCCTTCTGTGTTCTCGCATCATGTGCGTTCTGCCCTCCTCGCTGTT
>WNGN01000019.1_pt1 | contig 91424 bp, 95 predicted proteins | sample 5400561 | NCBI WGS metagenome assembly WNGN01 (sample SAMN13153379, study PRJNA577476) | soil metagenome | isolation source: 115 cm soil or saprolite under Garry oak tree replicate 2 | place: USA:California | collected 2016-06-15 | reverse complement strand
CCGCCGCCCCCGCCGCTGCCCCGGCGGCCCCCGCGCCCCCCCCGTACTTCTGGCGGAACCGCTCCACGCGTCCAGCCGTGTCCATGAGCTTCTGCCGGCCGGTGAAGTAGGGGTGGCACTTGGCGCAGACCTCGACATGAATCACGGGCACAGTCGAGCGCGTGACGAAGCTGTTGCCGCACGCGCATTGCACCGTGGCCCGCTGATACGTAGGGTGAATCCCGGGTTTCAAGCTCCACATCCTTGACTAGAAGTCGCACAGCACGAAGCGCGGAAATATAACTGGCATCGCAAGTTGGCGGCAAGCGTCCGGTCTTGCGCCGAACTGACAGGGGACGTAAGCTTGCCCGTCCCCCACCCGCAATCCTCAGAGGAAGCCTATCGTGTCGGTCACGGCCATCCTGCAGAAGGTCCCGCTGTTCAGCCAGGTGTCGCCCGCCGAGCTCGACCGCGTGGCCGAGATCACCCGGGAACGCAGTTACCCCCGCAACTCCGTCATCCTGTTCGAGGACGACCCGGGTGACGCCCTCTACGTCGTGGCCAAGGGGCAGGTGAAGGTCGTCCTGATCGGGGAGGACGGCCGCGAGGTGATCCTCTCGGTGCTGGGCGAGGGGGATTTTTTTGGCGAGATGTCGCTCATCGACGAGGAGCCGCGCTCGGCGCACGTGATCGCGATGGAGGATTCGAACCTTCTCGTGATCCGTCGGGAAGACTTCCAGACCATCCTCCAACAATCTCCGGGGATCGCTCTGGCCCTGTTGCGGGAACTGTCGCGGCGGCTGCGGCGCGTGGACGAGAAGGTCGGCAGCCTGGTGCTGCTCGACGTGAATGGGCGCGTGGCGCAACTCCTGCTCGACCTCGCTGATGAAGCGGGGTCGAACCGCATCACGCGCCGCCTCACGCACCACACCATTGCCCAGATGATCGGCTCGTCGCGCGAAACGGTGAGCCGCACCATGCGCGAGCTAGTCGAGAAGGGTCACATCGAGATCAATCGCCGGGAGATCCTGATCCGCGATCGTGCCGCCCTGGAAGCCTCCGCCGGCCGGTCGTGAGGTGGGTCACGCCCCGCGGGTGAGCGGGCGGCTTGTTCTACGTCACGAATTATCAGTAACTTAGCCCAAGGGTACGGCGTTGCCGCAACGCATGGCCTACACGGTGACCTTTTGGGGAACGCGAGGCTCGATCCCCACCCCCGGGGCCCACACCGCGCGCTACGGCGGGAACACGCCGTGCGTGGCCGTGGAGACCTCCGGGGGCCAGCTAGTCATTCTCGACGCCGGGACCGGCATTCGCGCCCTGGGGCTGGAACTGGTGGAGCGGCAGAACGGCGCCGTGAAGGCGGAGATCCTGCTGTCGCACGCCCATTGGGACCACATCCAGGGGTTGCCGCACTTCAAGCCGTTCTTCGCGCCCGGTAATGCCGTGCGGATCTGGGGATCGCGCCAGGGCACGACGTCGCTCGAGGCCATCCTGCGGCAGCAGATGGATCCCGCCGTCTTCCCGGTGCCGCTGGACGCGTTGTCGGCGAGCTTGACGGTCCAGCAGGTCGAGGCCGGGGAGTTCACCGTGGGCGCGTTCCGCGTGCAGGCCATGCGGCTGCGCCACCCCGGGACGACCCTCGGGTACCGCCTCACGCCGGCGGCTGGCGGCCCGAGCATGGCGTATGTCACGGACAACGAGCTGGGCGCCGGTGGGCACTACGACACCCCGGCCTCGTGGCGCGGGGACTTCATGGCTTTCCTCGCCGATACGGATCTGCTGATCCACGACGCGATGTACACGCCCGCGGAGCTGGAGGAGCATCGGGGCTGGGGCCACTCGACGTTCGAGGAGGCGGTCGCCCTCGCGGCTGACGCGGGTGTCCACCGGCTCGTGCTGTTCCATCACGAGCCGGAGCACGGCGACGCGGCCATCGACGAGCTGCTCGCCGCGGCGCGGCGCCACGCGAAGGCGAAGAGGGGGGGGAAGCCCAGGGAAGTGTTGGCCGCGCAGGAAGGGATGAACCTGACCCTCTGATCGAGGAGCACCATATGGGTTCGCGTTCGCTGGTCGCCCTGCTGTCCCTGGTCCTCGTCGCCCCGGCGTTCGGAGGGCTGGGGGCACAGGCACGGGGCCAGGACACCCGGCCCGGGATCGCGGTGATGCCGTTCGCTAACGGCGGGTCCTATGGGCAGGACAAGGAGAACTTCGACGCGCTGCAGAAGGGCATCGCGGGGATGCTCATCTCGGAGCTGGCCGCGAACCCGGCGGCCCGCGTCGTCGACCGCGAGGAGATCCAGAAGCTGATCGAGGAGCAGAACCTCGGTGCCTCGGGACGCGTGGACCCCCAGACGGCGGCAAAACTCGGGAAACTGGTGGGCGCGCGCTACGTCGTGCTCGGCACGTTCATCGACTTCTACGGCGACTTCCGCGTGGACGCGCGCATCGTGAACGTCGAGACGAGCGAGATCGTGAAGGTCGAGAAGGACCAGGCGCAGCGCGATCACCTGTTCCAGATCATCCAGAACGTGGCGGGGCGCCTCATGAAGGACGCGAACCTGCCGCCGCTGCCCAGGCAGGCGTCCGACCAGCGGATGAGCCGGCAGGTCCCGACCGAGGCGTTGACGTACTACTCCAAGGCGCTGCTCTACCAGGACCGCGGGCAGAAGGACAAGGCGGTCGAGATGTACCAGAAGGCGCTGACGGTCTTCCCCGACTACGCGGAGGCGCAGCAAGGCCTCCAGCGCGTGAAGAACTCGTGATCGCGCGGTGACCGTCGCGCGCCAGTCGCCGCAGGAGGTCACCGCAGTGCTGCCTCAGTCGCACCGCCCGCTCCAGCGCGTGCCGCCGTGAGATACGTCCTGTTGCACACGCCCGCCTGGGATCCCGCCGTCGTGCGACCCGCCCTGGATGCAGCGCAAATCGAGACGCGCGAGGCGCGCCTGCCGCGCGACCTCGGCGTGGACGACCGGCCGACGGTGTTCGTCCTCGACGCGGAGAGTCGCTCGCAGTTCCCGCTTGACGTGCTCCGCGCGTTCGTGGACGCGGGCGGGGCCATCGTGGCCCTGGGGCGCGAGGGGGAAGCCGACCTACCGTCCGAGATGCCGACCGAGCTGCTGTCGGGATTCACGCGCCACCCCACGGGCCCGCGGCAGCTGCTGGTGGCCATCCGCGCGGGCTACCGCGAAGCGGCGGCGCGCGCCGAGACGGCCCGCGCCCGCGCCGAGGCCGTGAGCCGCAGCCGCGAGATCGGCGAGTTGACGCGCATCGGCGTCGCGCTCGGCACCGAGCGCGATCTCAGGAGCCTGCTCGACCTGATCCTCACCCAGGCGCGCCGCATCACCTCGTCCGACGCCGGCAGCCTGTATCTGGTCGAAACCAGCGACGAGGGTCAGAAGCGACTGCGCTTCCGGCTCGCCCACACGTATTCCAAGCCGGAGGCGCCGTTCGTCGAGTTCACGATCCTGGTCGACCGCACCAGCCTCGCGGGCTACGCGGCAGTGACCGGCGACCCGCTCGTGATCGACGACGCCTACTTCTTGCCGCCCGACGTCGAATACAGCATCAACCGCTCGTTCGACGAGCGCTACGGCTACCGCACCAAGTCGATGCTCGTGATCCCCATGAAGGATCACCGCGAGGAGGTCATCGGCGTCCTGCAGCTCATCAACCGGAAGCGCCAGTTCGAGGTGGTGCTCGCCAGCCCGGCGGACGTGGAGCAACAGGTGGTGCCTTACTCGAAGCGTACCGTGGAGCTGGTGACGGCGCTCGCGGGCCAGGCGGCGGTCGCCATCGAGAACAGTCAGCTGTACGAGCGGATCGAGCAGATGTTCGAGGGCTTCGTGAAGGCGGCGGTGCACGCGATCGAGCAGCGCGACCCGACCACGTTCGGGCACTCGGGCCGGGTCGCGAACATGACCATCGGGCTCGCCGAGGTGGTGGACCGCGCCGACGACGGCGCCTACCGCCAGGTGAGGTTCAGCCGCGAGCAGCTGCGCGAGATCCGGTACGCCGGTCTGCTGCACGACTTCGGCAAGGTCGGCGTGCGGGAGCAGGTGCTAGTGAAGGCCAAGAAGCTCTATCCGCTCCAGCTCGAGCTGATCCAGCAACGGCACGACTTCGTGCGACGGTCGGCCGAGCGCGAGTTCTGGCGCCGGCGGGCCGAGTTCCTCGAGACGCACGGACGCGACGGATACGACGAGTTCCTGCGGGCGCTCGAAGAGGAGCACGGCCGCGAGCTCCAGCACCTCGACCGCTTCCTCGACGCCGTGCTCCGGGCAAACGAGCCGACCGTCCTGCCCGCGCGACAGTTCGAGCAGCTGACCGGGCTCGCGCGCCGGACCTACGACGACATCGCGGGGAAGCGACGGCCCTATCTCACGGACGACGAGGTGCGGTACCTCTCAATCCCGAAGGGGAGCCTCGACGAGACAGAACGGCTCGAGATCGAGAGTCACGTCACCCATACATACCGCTTCCTGCAGCAGATCCCCTGGACCCGCGAGCTGCAGCAGATTCCGATCATTGCCTACGGGCATCACGAGAAGCTCGACGGCGCGGGCTATCCACGCCACGTCACCGGCGAGGCGATTCCGATCCAGACGCGAATGATGACGATCAGCGACATCTACGACGCGCTCACGGCGGCGGACCGCCCGTACAAGCCGGCCGTCGCCCCGCCGCGCGCGCTCGACATCATGGCGGAGGAGGTGAAGGTCGGGCAGCTCGACCGCGAGCTGTTCCGGCTGTTCGTGGACGCAAAGGTGTTCCAGGCCAAGGCCTAGCCGACGAGCAGCTTCCCCGCCACGAGCAGCAGGAACACCCCGAACAGGCGCCGCAGCGTCGCCTCCGGCACGGTCCCGGCGAGCCTCGCGCCCAGCAGTGCGCCGAAGAACAACCCCAGCGCGATGACGGCGGCGTACGGGACGTTCACCTGACCGCGCCGGTAGTACTCCAGGGCCCCGAGCAGCCCCACCGGCAGCAACAGGGCGGCGAGCGACGTGCCGTTCGCCGCGTGCTGCGACAGCCCCGCGACCAGCACCAGGCCGGGGATGATCACCACCGCTCCCCCAACGCCGAACAACCCCGACACTACCCCCGCCAGCAACCCGATTACCGCGACCAGTACCCAGGTCATTGTACGTCTCCTTACGCAGGTCGTCCCCAACCGCCGCCGCCCGGCGTCTCGACGCGCAAGACGTCGCCCGGCTGAAGCAGCGTGCTCACTTTAGGCGCTAGCGCCGTGCCGTTCAAGATCGTGCGGCCCACCGCACCGTCGCCCGCGCCGGCGGCGCCCCGCGGCGCGTGCCGCCGCCGCTCGGCGAGCATACTCAGCGCCATTGGGGCGAGGGCTTCGAACTCGCGAATCACGCCGTCGCCACCCGCCCACCGCCCCGCACCGCCACTGCCCCGGCGCAAGCCGTAAGTCTTAAGCCGCAGGGGATACTCCATCTCCAGGACCTCGATTGGGGTGTTCCGCGTGTTCGACATCCCGACGTGCACACCGGAGGGACCGGGCCCCGTGGGGCTCGCGCCCTGCCCGCCCCCCAACGTCTCGTAGTAGGTCCAGCCACCCACCATCCCACCGCCCCGTTGCCCGTTGCCCGTGGCAAGCTGCCCACCGAACGTGACGTTGTTCATCGTGCCCTGCCCCTGCGCTGGGACCGGGATCCCGCCGCCCGCGAGCGCGAGGAACACCACGTCCGCGATCCGCTGCGAGGTCTCGACGTTACCCCCCGCGACGGCGCTCGGGTAGCGCGCGTTGACGACACAGCCCTCCGGAGCGGTGACCCGTACTGCGCGCTGCACGCCCCCGTTCGTCGGCACGTCCTGCGGGAGCAACGTCCGCACGACGAACAACACGGCCGACCGCGCAACGGCGAGCGGGCAGTTCACATTGCCGCGCGCCGCGGGAGCGGTGCCGCTGAAATCGGCATGGAAGACGCCGTCGCGAACGTCCACCCGGACGGCGATCGGGAGGTCCATGTCGTCCACGCCGTCGCCCTCGAGCCAGTCGGTGGCGGTCAAGCCCGCCGCGTCGAGCCGGCGCAGCGCCTCGCGCGTACGTCGCTCGGCGTAGTCCAGCAGGTCCCGCGCGGCCGCGCGCGTGCTCCCCCAGCCATAGCGGGCGGCGAGCGCCCGCACGCCCTGCGCCCCGCGCTCCACCGCCGCGCGCTGGGCGGCGAGATCGGCGCTCCGCACGTCCGGGGTCCGCACGTTGGCGAGCAGGAAGCGCTCCACGTCCGCGGTCAGCCGGAGCGGCGGCACGATCACGCCCTCCGCGAAGATCTCGCGCGCTCCCGCCGGCATGCTCCCCGCTTGGACGCCGCCCACGTCCGAGTGATGGGCCCGCACGACGCTGTAACCGGCTACGCCGCCGTCGACCTCGATCGCGCCAATCAGGGTGATATCGGGGAGATGCGAGCCGCCGGTGTACGGATCGTTCAGGACGAAGCACTCACCCGGCCGGGGATCGAGCGCCCGCACGGCGGCGACCGATTCCGCCATGGCGCCGAGGTGCACCGGGATGTGGGCCGCCTGGGCGATCATCTCGCCGTCGCGGTCGAACAGGGCCGCCGAGCAGTCACGCCGCTCGCGGATGTTGGGAGAGACAGCGGAGTGGATCAAGACCAGCCCCATCTCTTCGGCGATGGAGGCGAAGGCATGCCCCATCACCTCGAGGCCGACGGCGTCGAGACTCATGTGCGCTCCAGCAGCACGGCACCCGACGGGTGCACGGTGCCCCGCCACCCGGGCTCGACCAACGCGGTCGCGTCGCGCCCCGCGAGCACCGCCGGGCCGTCGATCGTGACTCCAGCCGCGAGCTCGTCGAGCGGCCAGACCGCCGCCCTGACGCGCGTTCCCTCGAGCGTGATGGCGCGCGCGGGCCCCCCGCCCCGCGCGCCGGAAGCGCGCGCGACGCGCTTCCTGCCCCCGAAGCTCGGCGCCGGCCCCTCCCGCAGCGCCACCACGCGCACGTTGACGATCTCGACCGGCTGTCCGCCCCCGCCCCCGCCCCCGCCCCCGTGCCCGTAGCGCGCACGATGCGCTTCCAGGAACGCCTCGTGGATCCTGCGCGGGTCGTTCGTCGTGATGGGCACCGTCACCTCGTATCCTTGTCCCGCGAATCTGCAGTCGACGAACCGCAAGAGGGCGGAGCCCGGCAGCTGCCTGGCTCCCTCATCGAGGATCGGGCTGAACGCGCGTCCGACGTCCGTGCCCTGGAGCTCGTCGAGGGGGCGATGCAGCGGCGCCAGGAGATCCATCCGCTCCGCGGCGGCGGCGAGCCCCAGCGCGGAAAGCGCGCCGGGATGCGGCGGGATCACGACGGTGCGCATCCCCAGGGCGTCGGCGAGCTGGCAGCCGAACAGCGGCCCGGCGCCCCCGAAAGGGAGCAGCGCCATGCGTCGGGGATCGAGCCCGCGCGCCACGCTCACCCGCTTCAGCGCCCGCGCCATAACCGCGGTCGCCACGGCCACGATGCCCGCGGCGATGTCGGCCGGCGCGCGCCCCGCCGCCGGTCCCAGCGAGCCGACGGCCCGCTCGGCCGCGGCGGGGTCGAGCCGCACTTCGTCGGCGAGCGGGTTGGCGGCGTCCAGCCAGCCGAGCACGAGGCAGGCATCCGTCACGGTGGGGCGCTCGCCGCCCCGCCCGTAGCAGGCCGGGCCCGGCACCGCACCCGCGCTCTCCGGACCGACCTTGAGCGCCCCACCCTCGTCCACGCGCGCGATGCTGCCCCCGCCCGCGCTCACCGTCTCGATCAGCACCGAGGGCAGAGCCAGCGGCACGCCGGCCACGGCTCCCCCGCCCGCCCCGCCATCGGCGACCGGGGCGCCGTGCGTCACGAGGCTCGCGTCCGCGCTGGTGCCGCCCATGTCGAGCGTGAGGAGCTCCGAGAGCCCCACGGTGGCGCCGACGAGCCGCGCGCCCACCACGCCGCCGGCGGGACCAGACAACGCAAGCGAGGCGGCCCGCCCGGCGGCCGACGGCGGCGGGAGCGTTCCTCCGCTCGACGTCATGACGCACAGCGCGGGAATGCGGCGCGCCCGCACGTCGCGCTCCAGGCGCTCGAGATACGTCGCGACTCGTGGCCGGAGATACGCCTCGACGGTGGTCGTGCTGGTGCGCTCGAACTCGCGGAACAGGGGGAGCACTTCACGGCTCGCGGCTACGGGCACGCCCGGAAGCGCCTCGCGCAGCGCGGCCGCGACGCGCCGTTCGTGCTCGGGGTGGCGGAAGGCGAAGAGGAACGAGACCGCGACCGCTTCAGGAGCGAGCACGCGCACGGCGTGGACTACCCGGTTGACCTCCCCGTCGGACAGCGACTCGAGCACGCCCGCCGGTCCCATCCGCTCCGCGACCCCCACGACGTCGCCGCGCGCCACCAGCGGCGGAGCGTGATCGCGCCCGAGGTCGTACAGGGCGGCCCGGTCCTGGCGCCGCAGCCACAGCAGGTCCTCGAAGCCGCGGGTCGTCACGAGCACGACACGCGCCCCCGTGCGCTCGAGCAGAGCGTTGGTTGCGATCGTGGTGCCGTGCACCAGGAGATCGATCGGGAGCCGGGGACTCCCATCCAGCTCGTCCAGCGCCCGGAACATGCCGGTCGCCGGATCCTCGGGCGTCGTCACCACCTTGCGCACGGTGACCGTGCCGTCCTCGCCGAGGGCGACGAGATCGGTGAAGGTCCCGCCGACATCCACCCCCACCCTCACTGCCCACCACCCCAGTTGCCGATTGTGGATTGCGGGTTGCGGATTCCAGGCGGGAGAGTTGCTCGCGAGTCAATCCGCAATCCGCAATCCGCAATCGGCAATCTCACAGCGGGCGCCCCGACCGCCACTTGTCGGCCAAGAGCATGCCGGCGAACCCGACCATGGCAATCACCACCAGCGTCCCCACCCAATCCCCCAACCGCACGTACGGAGGGATCGCGTCGCTGGTGCGCAGCCGATCGGCCACGCTCGCTTCGGTCTCGAGCTGTGTGGCGGCGTACGTCCGGCCCAGGGGATCGACGAACTCCGAGATGCCGTCGTTCGCCGCGCGGGCGATGCCCATACGGGTCTCGATCGCGCGCAGCACGAGATGGCTGGCGTGCTGATACGGCCCCGCAGTGCGGCCGTACCACGCGTCATTCGTGATGTTCATGAGGAAGTCCGCGCCCTCGCGCCGGTAGGCACGGCCGAGATCCTCGAACGCCGATTCATAGCAGATCAGCACGCCGAACCGCCCCAGCGGGCTGGCGTACAGCGGCGTGCCGCGCCCGATCCCGAATCCGCCGAACCACTTGAGCTTGAACCACCGCGGCGGCACGAACGGCACGCGCTCGACGATCGGCACGAGGTAGTGCTTCTCGTAGACCGGGTGGGAGCGCCACCGGCCGCTCGAATCGAAGTAGAACGCCGCGTTGAAATAGTCGTACGCGCCGTTGGCGCGGACCTCGGCGTGGAGCCCGCCGCTGACGATCGGCGTGCCGCCCTGGCGCGCGAGTCCGGCGATCGTCGAATCCCACGCGGGCTGCTGAAGTAGGTATCCCGGGATCGCCGCCTCGGGCCAAACCAGCAGATCCGTCCGCGCGCGGGATTGGAGCACGCGCGACATCGCGATTAGCCTCCCCACCACGCTGTCCGCGTGACGGGGGTCCCACTTCTCGCGGAAGCCCTCGTTCGGCTGGATCAAGCCGACGGTGCCGACGTCGCGCAGCGGCAACGTCCGCATGCGCCACGCGCCGTAGCCCCATGCCGCGAAGATCGTGGCGAACACAACAGCCAAGCGGGCGGCTACGCCTTTCCGTCCGACCGTCCGACGGTCCGACGCCTCTACCAGCATCACATTGCACCACGCCGCCCACAGCGTCACCCCCCGCGCGCCCGCGAGGTCGGCCCACTGCACGAGCGCGGGCGCGTCGGCGAGCGACGTCCCGAGGCCCAGCCAGGGGAAGCGGATGTCCCCCTGATGACCCACGGCCCATTCGACGGCGGTCCAGGCGACCGGGAACACGACCCACAGCGGAACCGCCGGCAGCCGCCCCCGCACGCGCACGACGAACCAGAACATCAGCGCGTACCACAAACCGTAGATCGCGATGGTGGCGAGGTAGCCGAGTCCCGAGAGCGGGGTGAAGTGCCACAGCGCGACGACCAGCCAGTACAGCACCGCCCCCTGGGTCGCGAACCCGTACCAGAAGCCCCAGAGCACCGCGCGGCGGGCGTCCTGCTCGCGCTCGAGCTGCCGCAGCAGCACGACCGCAGGGGCGAGCGCGACGAAGCTGAGGACGGGAAGTCGAAACGGGGGATAGCTCGCGACGAGCAGCATGGCGCCCGCCGCGATCAGGACGCCCGCGCGCCGGGCGGGGGTCATCACAGCAGGACGTCGCGTCCTTCGTCGGCGGAGCGGTAGACGGCTTCCAGTGCGCGGTGCAGGGCGATCTGGTCGCGGGGCGGCGGGGCGTTCACGTCCCCTCGCATGACGGCGAGGAAATACGTCCACTCGGCGCGGTAGGACTGGGCGAACGGGGTTTCGCGCCCGCTCGCTCCGGTAGGCGTGACGTCGGTGATGGTGCCGTGCAGCTCCTTGAACACGCGCAGCGGCTGCACGCTAGCCGAGCCCTTGGTGCCGACTAGGTCGAACCAGAACCGCTCGGCCTCGCCCATGTGGCGCCAGCTCACGTCGATCGAGAGCGACACGCCGTTCTCGCACACCACCAGCGCCGTCGCCATGTCTTCCACGCCGTCCTTCCCCTGCCGCAACGCGTGCGCCGAGACGCGCTTCGGCGCCGGCCAACCCGCGAGCCACAGCCCCAGGTCGAGGAGCTGGAGTCCGAGGTCGAGGAACGCGCCGCCTCCCGCCTCCGCCCGCCGCAGCCGCCACCCGACGATCTGGCGGCTCGGCTGGAAGGTGTGCCAGCCGCTCCGGATCGCCTGCAGCACCCCGAGGTCGCCGCTGGCCAGGAACCCCCGCACCGCCTGCACGTCCGAGCGAAACCGGTGGTTCATACCGACCATCACGCGCTTCCCGTACTTCTCGCTGGCCTGGAGCACGCGCTCCACACCGCTCAGCGTCAGCGCCAGCGGACGCTCACACAGCACGTGCGCGCCGGCCGCGAGGGCGGACACGACGTGGATCTCGTGAAGGTGGTTCGGCGTGCAGATCGCGACGGCGTGGGGTCGGGCGTACTTCAGCACCTCTTCGATGTCGTCGAACGTCTCGTGGACGTCGAACCGCGCGGCGAGGGCCTGCGCCTTGCCCAGATCGTTGTCGCAGATCGCCGCCACCTCGACTCCGGGAAGCCGCCGCAAGACGGGGAGGTGCGCCACTTGTGCGATCGCGCCCGCCCCGACCACGGCGACGCGGACCGGGTCGCTCACTTCCCGAAGCCCGCCCAGCGATACATCACGCCCGTCCGCAGGCTCACGGTGGAAAGCCCGCTCGACAGCACCCCGCGCGCGTCCAAGGTGAAGCGCCAGCGCTTGGCGCCGACTTCGGTGCCGATCGTGCCGTTCAGCCCTGCCGTGATCTCGTTGAGCGCGTCCTGCACGAACGTGCCGTCGATGGCCGGGCCGCTGCCGTGGCGGATGTGCGCGCTGAGCCCGATCCCCATGTACGCCGTCACGGCGCGCCCCTGCGGCAGCACGTACTGGAGGTCGATGTCGCCCGTGACGTCGCTCCACGAGATGGGGCCGAGGTTGATCGTGTCCTTCGTGGCGGGGTTCACGATGCTGTCGAGCCGCTGCGCGAAGCGCGCCTCGGCCGTCGAGCTGAAGTCGGCCTTGAAGTAGGACACCCCGAGCAGCAGCCGGATGTGCGGCGCGATGAGCCCGTAATCCATGCGCACGCCGCCGGTGAGCGTCCCCCGGATGTTGGTGCCCCCGAGAGGGCCGATGTCGAACTGGAGCGCGCTGGGTTTGAGGTTCTGGTAGGAGAACTGGCTGAGCACGCCCTGGGCGGACAGGCGGACGGTGGGACTGACGGATAGCAGCATGGTCGCCAGCGGGATCCACGGTCCGACCGTCCGACCGTCCGACCGTCCGCCGGGTCTAGTAGAGGCGCTCAACGTTGGCTCCCGGGAAGTAGATCGTGGCGATGTTCCGATAGTCCTGGCCGGCGCGGGCCCGGCCCACGGCGCCCCACTGGCAGAACCCCACCCCGTGCCCCCACCCCGAGCCCGCCGCCACGAGTCGCGTCACCTGGCCGCCGTCCTTCGTGACCTGCAGCTGAAACGCCGAGCTGCCGAGCAGCTGATCCGGCTGGGGGCGCAGCACGGCCCGCACGTCGGCTCCCCCCACCCGCACGTCGCCGTGCTGGAACACGATGCGGAGCTCGCCCACGCGGCCCGATGCCGTCGTGCGGGTGACCTCGATGTCCGCGATGCGCTGCAGTCCGCCGCCGCCTGCGTTCATCACCGCCGGGAGCGTCCGCGACAATATAGCGCGCAGCTTCGCCCCGTCCCATTCCTCGCGCCAGCGGAAGCGCGGGGAGATCTCGCAGTAGTAGTGCCCACTCCTCGACGCGTCCGAGACCGGCCGCAGATAGGGCTGCGGCTGCGCGGTGTTGAACGCCTCCTCCACCGCGGCGGTGCGGTAGCCGCAGGTCGAATGGAAGTAGGCGTCGATGACCTCCCCGTGGTAGCGGAGCACCTCGCCCCGCGTCTGGCGTACGGCGTCCCACACCTCGGGGGTCTCGCCGGCGACGCCGCCGTAGACCTGGTCGCGCACGTCGGCCCACACGTCGAATCCCTGAGCCTCCCAGCGGCCGCGATTCTTGACCGCGAAGCTGCGCGACACGACGGCCTGCGCCAACATCGCCTGGCGCTCGTCCGGCCGCCGCGCACCCATCTCCCCCCCGATCACGCCGGCGAGGTAGCTCTCCAGCGGCACGCGGTTCATGAGGGTGAGCCCGGACGGATCGCGGATCACGTTCACGCGACCCCGGTAGCGCCGCCCGTCCGCCATCGCGAACCGGCTCTCGGTGACGTTGACCGCGGAGATCCCGAAGTGGCGCTCGCTGCGGGTCCCGTCGGGCTTGGCGAGGCGAAGGCCTGGCGTGTCGGCCACGACGGTCCAGGTGACGCCGGCGGGAATCGAGCCGAGCGGCTCGCCGTTGCCGTCGTCGGTGACGAACAGCTCGCCGTCCCCGCCGAGCGTCACGCTCGCCGCGCCGACCGTGATCCCGACGCGCAGCTCGGGCTCGGTCCCGGGCGTGATGAGTGCGGGCTGCGGCCGGGCGCAGGCGGCGAAGGCGAGGAGGCTAGCGAGCCCGCGCTTCGCCCAGTGCCGCGTCGAGTTGTGCGATGGTGAAGTCGATGTCGGCATCGGTGTGTGCGCTCGAGACGAAGCCCGCCTCGAACGCCGAGGGGGCGAGGAACACGCCGCGCGCCAGCGCGGCCCGGTGCCAGCGCGCGAACAGCTCCGTGTCCGAGGCCCTCGCCTGGGCGAAGGTCCGCACGGGCCCGGGCGCGAAGTACATCCCCCACATCGAGCCCGCGTACCCCGTGGTGACCGGGACACCGTGCCGGCGCGCGGCGTCCCCTATACCCGCGACGAGCCGCGCGGTTCGCCGCTCGAGCGCGTCGTAGAAGCCGGGACGCTCCGTCTCGCGCAGCGTGGCGAGCCCGGCCGCCATCGCCACCGGGTTGCCGGACAGCGTCCCCGCCTGGTAGACCGGACCCTCGGGCGCGACGAGCCGCATCAGCGCCGGCCGCCCGCCGTAGGCGCCGACCGGCATGCCGCCCCCGACGATCTTCCCCAGCGTCGTCAAGTCGGGGCGCACGCGTAACCGTTCCTGGGCTCCGCCCGGCGCCACGCGGAACCCGGTCATCACCTCGTCGAAGATCAGGAGCGCCCCGTGCCGGTCGCACAGGGCGCGCAGCGCGGTGTGGAACCCCGGCTCCGGCGGGATGAATCCGCAGTTGCCGACGTACGGCTCCACGATGACCGCCGCGATCTCGCCGCCCCGGCGCTCGAAGACATCGCTCACGGCGGCCGGATCGTTGAACGGGACGGTGAGGGTCAGCGCGGCGAGCGCCGACGGAACCCCCGGGCTGTCAGGCAACCCGAGCGTCGCGACGCCGCTGCCCGCCTTGACCAGGAAGCTGTCGGCGTGGCCGTGGTAGCACCCGTCGAACTTGAGGATGACGCTCCGCTTGGTCGCGGCGCGGGCCAGCCGCACCGCCGCCATCGTGGCCTCGGTTCCGGAGCTCACGAAGCGGATCATTTCCACCGCCGGCATCCGCCGCCGCACCAGCTCGGCGAGCTCGACCTCAGCCTCGCACGGCGTGCCGTAGCTCCAGCCCCGCTCCACCGCCTCCCGGATCGCCGCTAGGACGGCCGGATGCGCGTGGCCGAGGATCAGCGGGCCCCACGAGCACACGTAGTCCAGGTAGCTCGTGCCGTCCACGTCGGTGAGCCGCGCACCCTCGGCGCGCGCGACGAAAAAGGGCGTCCCACCGACCGCCCGGAACGCCCGTACCGGCGAATTCACTCCGCCGGGGAGCACCGCCTGCGCCCGGTCGAAGAGCTCGCCCGAGCGGCTCACGTCAGCGCGACCGCCCGGAAGTCGTAGTCCTCGCTGTCCTCGATCCGCACCCGCAGGAAGGTCCCAGGCTCGGCCCAGCCACCCCGCGCGACGTATGTGACCCCGTCCACGTCGTCCGCCTGCCAGGCGACCCGCCCCACGTGGGTCGCTCCACCCTCGTCGGGGTCCGCCACGCGGTCCACGAGCACCGGCACGTCGCGGCCGACGAACCGCGCGAGTCGCTCACCGGAGATGGCGCGCTGCACCTCGAGCAGCTCCTCCAGCCGCTCCCGCTTCACCTCCTCCGGCACGTCGTCCGGGTACTGCACCGCGCGCGTCCCCGCCTGGGGAGAATAGGCGAACGCGCCGAGCCGGTCGAACTGCGCTTCCTCGAGGAAGGCGAGGAGCTCGCGGAAGTCCTCGTCGGACTCGCCGGGAAACCCCACGAGGCACGTGGTGCGCACCGCGAGATCGGTGATCGCGCCACGCAGCCAACCGAGCTTCTCGCGCAGCGACCGCTGCCGCTCGGGCCGCCGCATGCGCTCGAGCATCCGGTCCGACGCGTGCTGGATCGGCATGTCGACGTAGGGCACGATCCGCGGCTCCCGCGCGACGAGCTCGACCACGCGCTCGGAGAGTCCTGCGGAGTAGATGTACAACAGCCGGTACCAGGGGATCGCGGTCTCCCGGAGCAGCGCCTCGAGCAGGTCGGCAAGCTTGGGTCCCCCGGGTCCGAGATCGCGACCGTAATGGCCGAGGTCCTGGGCCACGAGGTTGACCTCTTTCGCGCCCTGCGCCTCGAGCACCTGCGCCTCGCGCACCAGCCGCGCGAGCGGCTCGGAGCGGTGCTTGCCGCGCATCAGCGGGATGGCGCAGAAGGCGCAGGTGTGGTCGCAGCCCTCGGAGATCTTGAGGTAGCGCACGTGGGGCGAATCCCCCAGGAACTGGCGCACACCCGGATGGCTCGCGAGGGGATCGTCAATCAACCCGCGCTCGGCGAGCGCCGGCACCAAGTGGTGGAGATCTGAGAATCCGAGAAACAGATCGACCTCAGGGATCTCGCGCTCGAGCTCCTGCTTGTAGCGCTGCACCAAGCAACCGACTGCCACGACCGCCTTGACCGCCGCCGTTTGCTTCAGTTTCGCGGCCGACAAGATGGCGTCGATCGATTCCTGCTTGGCGGCGTCGATGAAGCCGCAAGTATTGATGAGGATGACGTCGGCGTGCGGGAGATCCGGGGTCACCACCGCGCCGTGCCCCACGAGTTCGCCCACCAACCGCTCGGAGTCGACGGTCGCCTTGTCGCAGCCGAGCGAGATGACGCCCAGCTTCATCCGCGGTAGTTCCCGAACCGGAGCTCGATGCCCCAATCCTGGGAACGGAGGAACGTCATCACTTCCTGCAGCTCGTCTTTGGAGGGCGACTGCACGCGGATCTCGTCGCCCTGGATCGAGGCCTGCGCCTTCTTGAACTTCTTGTCCTTGATCGCCTTGACGATGGCCTTCGCCTTGTCCTGCGAAATGCCCTGCGTGAGCTTGATGTCGCGCCGCACGGTGTCGCCCGCGGCGGGCGTGACCGGGCCCAGCTCCAGGTTCCTCACCGGCACCCCGCGCTTGACGAGCTTGGCCTGCAGCACGTCGAGCAGCGCTTTCATCTTGAAGTCATCGTCCGCGACGAGGGTGAGCGTCGCCTGGGCGCGATCGAACGCGATGGCGGCCTTGGACCCCTTGAAGTCGTAGCGCTGGGCCACCTCTTTGGTGGCCTGGTTCACGGCGTTATCGACTTCTTGAAGGTCGGCGCCGGTGGAGACGTCGAACGAAGCGTTGCCGGCCATAGGGCGGTAAATCTACCCGCCCGGGACCTAGAACAGGAAGCTTTCCAGCGCGCGGGCTCTCGACACGTGACGGAGGCGGGCCAGCGCTTTTTCTTTGATCTGGCGCACCCGCTCTCGCGTGATCCCGAGCAGCGAGCCGATCTCCTCGAGCGTCATCGGCTCCTGGCCCTCCAGCCCGAAGTACAGCCGCAGGATCTTCGCTTCACGCTCCTTGAGCGTCGCGAGCACCCCCTCGATCGACTCGGTGAGGGCGTGCTCGAAGATCTCGTCGTCGGGACCCGGGTTCTGCGTGTCGGGGAGGTAATCCAGCAGCTTGTTGTCCTCGCCCGGAGTGAGCGGAGCGTCGAGCGAGAGGTGCGCCTGGGAGATGGAGAGGGTCTTGGCGACTTCTTCTTCGGAGATGTCCATCCCCTCGGCGATCTCTTCGACGGTGGGCTCGCGTCCCAACTCCTGCAGGAGCGAGGCGGAGCGCTTGCCAATGCGGTGCAGCGTGCCCGCGCGGTTCAGCGGCACCCGCACGATGCGGGATTGCTCGGCGAGCGCCTGGAGGATCGCCTGGCGGATCCACCACACCGCATAGGAGATGAACTTGATCCCCTTGGTCTCGTCGAATTTGTGGGCGGCCCGGATCAGCCCGAGGTTGCCCTCGTTGATCAGGTCGGAGAGCGACACGCCCTGGTTCTGGTACTTCTTCGCCACCGACACCACGAAGCGGAGATTCGAGCGCACCAGCTTGTCGAGCGCCTCCGCGTCCGCCTGCTTGATGCGCTGGGCGAGGGTGACCTCCTCTTCGCGCGTGATCAGCGGGTACTGGCTGATCTCCCGCAAGTACTGGTCGAGCGACCCCTCGTCGAACGACGCACGTTTCGCCGTGTTCAGTTGCATGGCCTAGTCACCCCTCAGGCGCCCACGACGCCGCGCGAGACCTCGACCCGCCGAGCCGCCGGCGTGAGGTCGGACCGGGGACTCCACCGCACGGTCGGCTACCGGATGACCGAGCCGAGCCGGTGCCAGCGAATATCGGTCAGCCAGGGAAGGGCGTCGTGCGCCTCCTGGTCATAGCTGAAATACACGACGAGCGGTCGGCCCTTGACGGCCTTCTCATCCACGAAGCCCCAGTAGCGCGAGTCCAACGAGTTGTCGCGGTTGTCGCCCAGCACGAAGTACTTGCTCCGCGGCACGACGAGCGGCCCCCACGTGTCGCGCGTGGGACGGTAGCTCCGCGCGGCGGCGGGACCGCCGACCAGGTAGGCGCGCTGCCAGTTGAACTCCGGGTCGTAGACGTCGCGCGTGGGATCGACGCGCTGCACGTAGGGCTCCCGGAGCGGCCGGCGGTTCACGCGCACCTCGCCGCCGCTCATCTCCACGGTGTCGCCGGGGGCGCCGATCACGCGCTTCACGAAATTCTGTTCGGGGTTCTTCGGATATGCGAACACGATCACGTCGCCCCGCCGCGGCAGCTCGAAGCCGGGGAGGCGCGCGTGGGTGCCGGGGATCTGGGCACCGTAGACCGCCTTATTGACGAACAGAAAGTCCCCAACGAGCAGGGTCCGTTCCATGCTGCCGCTGGGGATTTGAAATGCTTCGACGAGGAACGTCTTGATGATGACGAAGAGGATGAATGCCATCCCCACGGAGCGCAGCCAGTTATCGAACCAACGCGCCAACCGGGAGCGGCGTTTTTCCGAGGGGGCGAAGGGCACCGGCCCGGCGCGCGCGCGCGTACCTGCGCTTGAGTCCCCCAAGTAATGCATGCCTCGTACGTTACCCAAGGCGTCGGCCGGGCGCAACGGTCACCGTCCACCCCCGGGCCGCGCTCAATGCCCGAACCCGCGCTCGGAAATCGTCCGGCGGGTCGGCGTGCCGCACGCGCGCCGCGAGACACGCGGCGTCGCCCTCGCGCTCCACGCGCAACCACGTCACGCTCGTGTCGGCGAGAGCGTCGAGCGCCGCGTGGTCGAGCGGCGAGCCGCCGGCCGAGAGGAGGATCACCAACGATTCGTGCTCCACCGGATACACGCTAATGCATCCGGTGTGAGCTGCGTCACCATCTTGTTGCAGGCCGGCGCAAATCTACCCGCGCCGGTCAACCCTCGGTATCGATCTGCGCCCGCTGCAGCTTCCCCGAGAAGTCCACGTAGACCACCTTCGTCTCGGCATAGAAGTCGTAGACCTCCCACCCGCCCTCGCGGTGCCCGTTGCCGGTGTGCTTCACGCCGCCGAACGGCAGGTGCGCCTCCGCGCCGATGGTGGGCGCGTTGACGTACGTGATGCCGTTGTCCAGCTCGTTCATGGCCCGGAACGCGGCGTTCACGTCCCGGGTGTACAAGGAGCTCGAGAGCCCGTACGGCACGTCGTTGTTCACGCGGATCGCCTCATCGAGCGAACCCACCCGGATCGTCGCGAGCACCGGGCCGAAGATCTCCTCCTGCTCCACCCGCATCCCGGGTTTGACCCCGGCGAGCACGGTGGGCTGGTAGAACCAGCCGCGCTCGAGCCCCTTCCCTGTCGCCCGCTGGCCGCCGATCAGGACCCGCGCGCCCTGCTCCTGACCGACCCCGACGTAGTAGTCGACTTTCTTCCGAGCGTCCTCGTTGATGAGCGGCCCGACGTCGGTCTGGTCCGCCAACCCGGGGCCGAGTCGCAGCCGCGCCGCGCGGTCGCATACCAGAGCGACGAAGCGGTCGTGCACCTGCTCGTGCACGATCAGGCGGCTGGTTGCGGTGCAGCGCTGACCCGTGGTGCCGAAGGCGCCCCACAGCACCCCCTCGAGCGCCAGGTCCAGGTCGGCGTCGTCCATCACAAGCATCGCGTTCTTGCCGCCCATCTCGAGGGACAGGCGCTTGTGCATCCGGCCGCACGTTGCGCCGATGATCGCGCCGGTCTCCGTCGACCCCGTGAACGACACGACCGGGACGTCGGGATGCTCGACGAGCGCCTTGCCCACCGAGCCCTCGCCGTGCACCAGCTGCACCACGTCGGGAGGCAGGCCGGCTTCGAGCAGGATCTCCACCAGGAGGTGTGCGGTGTGGGGGACGTCCTCCGCGGGCTTGAAGATCACGGCGTTTCCGCACAACAGCGCGGGAAACATTTTCCACGTGGGAATCGCGAGCGGGAAGTTGAACGGCGTGATCAGCCCGGCCACGCCGATAGGGCGGCGGAAGCTCATCGCCCACTTGTCGCGCAGCTCCGAGGGCACGGTGCGGCCGAATAGCCGGCGGCCTTCGGTGTGGGCGTAATGGGCGGTGTCGATCCCCTCCTGGACGTCGCCGCGCGTCTCGGCCAGGACCTTTCCCATCTCGCGCGTCATGGCGCGCGCGATCTCTTCCTTGCGCCGGACCAGCAAGTCGCCGACGCGGTGCAGCACGTCGCCGCGCACCGGCGCGGGCGTTTTCGACCATTGCGCGAAGCCCCGCTTGGCCGAGTCGACGGCGCGGGCCACATCCTCCGGGCCCGAGCGCGGGAAGCACCCGATCACGTCGTCCCAGTCGGCGGGGTTGCGATTCTCGAAGTACGCGCCGGTCGCGGGGGCGACCCACTGGCCGGCGATGAAATTCTTGAAGTTCTCCGTCATCCGTTATCTGTGTGGCTGCACGTCGGGACAGAGCCACAGGGTCGCCGCGTTGGCGGAGCCGACGCGCGGCAGCACTTCGCGCGTCACGAGGACGATCCCCCAGACGATGAGCACTTGCGACACGACATGAGCGAACCCGAGGCGCCCCCGCCACGACGAAACGCTCGCCCACAACCCCGCGGCGACGACCGTCGCCACGCCGACGAGGTAGAAGATCAGCCGCACGCCGCAACCGTGGGAATACGGCCACACCCCAGGAGCGACGCCGATGCCGACGAGCACACCGAGGGCCACCCGCGCCCACGTGCCCAGCCACTCGCGGCCCGACGCGCGCGCGTCGGCGGTCCCGCCCGGCGCGCCGGGCACCACCGCCGGCTTCTTCACGGTCGGCGCGGAGCCGGGGTCGCGTCCGACGGTCGCGTCGGCCTCCGGCAGCTTCTTGAGCAGCCGGTCGACCTCGGCCATCTCCTTATCCCAGTCGTGCTCTCGCTCGCTTGCCGCCACTACGCCTCCCGGGCCAGCCCGTAGCGCTCGATCTTTTTGTACAGGTTCGAACGCGGCATGTCCAATGTGCGCGCCGTCTCCGACACATTCCAGTCGTGCTCTTTGAGCTTGGCGAGGATGTAGATCCGCTCGGCGGTCTGCTTGAACTCCTCGAACGTCCCCGCCCGCATCCACGGCGCTCCCGCGAGATCGGCGGGCCCGGCCCCCCCGGCCCCCCCGGCCCCCCCACCCCCTCCCCGTCCGCCGTCCACGGCCCCGAGCCCGGCGATTCGCTCCACGTCCTCGACCGTGACCGCCCCGCCCTGCGCGAGGATGAGCAGGCGCTCGACCGCGTTGCGCAGCTCCCGGATGTTGCCGGGCCAGTCGTGCGCCGCGAGCCGCTTCACCGCCTCGCCGTCGAACGGCTTCGCCGGCAAGCCGCCGCGCTGGGTCAGCTGTGCCGCGAAGTACTCGACCAGCTGCGGCACGTCCCCGCGCCGGGCCCGCAGCGGCGGGACCTCGATCGGAACCACGTTGAGCCGATAGAGCAGGTCCTCGCGAAACCGCCCGGCGGCGATCTCCGCCTTCAGGTCCTTGTTCGTCGCCGCCACCACCCGCACGTCCACCGCCAGCGCCCTCCCCGATCCGATGCGCGAGATCACCCCCTCCTCGAGCGCGCGCAGCACCTTGGCCTGCGCCGACGGGCTCATGTCCCCGATCTCGTCGAGGAACAGCGTGCCGCCGTCGGCGAGCTCGAACTTCCCGGCGCGGTCCGCGAAGGCGCCCGTGAAGCTCCCCTTCACGTGTCCGAACAGCTCGCTCTCGATGAGCTCGGTGGGGATCGCGGCGCAGTTCACCTCGACGAACGGCTCGCGGGCCCGCGGGGAGAGCGCGTGGATCGCCCGCGCCACGAGCTCCTTGCCGGTGCCGTTCTCGCCGGTGACGAGGACTCGAGCGGCGGTCGGCGCGACCTTCTCGATCCGCTCGATCACCTGCTTGATCGCTTTGCTCGAGCCCACGATCTCGTAGCGCGCATGCACGTCCGCCTTGAGCCGCACGTTCTCGCTCGCGAGATCGACGTGCTCCAACGCGTTCCGCAGCGTGAGCAGGACCCGGTCGGTGTCGAGCGGCTTCTCGAGAAAATCGTAGGCGCCGAGCTGGGTGGCCTCGACCGCGGTCTGGATGGTGCCGTGGCCGGAGATCATGACGACCTGCGCGTGCGGGTCGAGCTCGCGCAGCCGTCGCAGCGTCTCGAGCCCGTCGATCCCCTGCATCTTCACGTCCAGGAACACGAGGTGCGGCCGGAACTCGGGATACACGCGCAGCGCCTCGGAGCCCGACGCGCAGGCCTGGACCTCGATCTCCTCGTACTCGAGGAGCTGTTTGAGGGCCTCCCGGATGCCCTTTTCGTCGTCCACGACCAGGACCCGCCGCCTCACGGCTTCCTCCGCTTGACGCGGTAGAGGACGATTCCCGTGGGATGGATCGCGACGTCGGTGAACCCGGGCGCGACCCGCAGCGGCACGGCTCCCGTGGAATCCGCTCCCGCCACCCGCCGCGCCAGCTGGGTCACCATGGGACCCGGAAACGGGAACCCCCGGAGCGAGAGCTCGGCGACGCGGAAGCGCGCGACGCCCGGCCGCTCGATCGTGAGCGGCCCGGCGAAGCGCAGCGGCTCCATGGGATTGAGCATGCCCGCGAGCGGGCCCAGCGCGTCCGGCGGGATCACACGCGTATCGAGACGGCAGTAGACGGCGAGCGAGCCTTCGAGCAATTCCACGCGCAGCGAATCGAAGCTCTTCCGCACCGACCAGTCGATGCCGCTCCCGATCATCGAGGCCACCTCGTTGGCGGAGAGGACGACCGAATCCGGACCACTCGAGGTCTTGAGCTTCTCGATCTTCGTTTGCGTGCTCGACAGCGCCTTCGGGGTGGGCGCGCCGACGGCCGTGTCGGTCACCGGCGGCAACTTGGTGGAGTGGGGGCCGAAGAAGTGCGCCGCCGTGCGCAAGATCGGCTCGCGGAACCACCAGGCCGCGAGCGCCGCGACGAGCGCGACGCCGAGGAAGGCGAGCCGGAGCAATCCCTTAAGGCAGCCGTTCACTGTGCCTGACGTTGTACACCGCCCCGCCGGATTGGAGCGTGCTCTGCATCAGATCGAGCGCGTCGACCACCACCGAAGCGTCGTAGCGCAAGCGCTCGAGCGCGGCCTCCAGGCCCGTGAAGTCCCGCGGCCGCGCCTCCCGCGCCGTCCGGCCCAGGGTCACGTGCGGGCAGAACGCCCGCGCCTCCGTTGGAAACCCGAGGGCCGCGAACTCCCGCTCTACCTGGTGCTGCAGAATCTCCAGCGCGGGCTCGGCGCGGATCCCCACCCACAGCACCCGCGGCCGCTGGACCTCGGGAAACACGCCGAATCCCCCCAGCTCGACGGTGAGCGCGCGCGCTCCCGCCGCCGCGCGCCCCAGCGCGGCGCGCAGCTCGCCGTCCCGCCCCTCGGGGACGTCGCCCAGGAACTTGAGCGTCAGATGAATCCCCTCCGCCCGCACCCACTTCACCGGCAACCCGCGGTCGCGCAGCGGCGCCGTCGCCTGCCAGAGATCCTGCCGGACCTGGAGAGGAAAATTGAGGGCGACGAACAGCCTCAAGCGCGCTGCCGGCGTTCGAGCAGGAGGCTGCCGCGGCGATAGCCGCGCGGGTCCACTTCGACCGCCGTGAATCCCAGACCGGTGAGCCGCTCGGCGACCGCGGCGAGGCGCGCGGTCAGCCAGGGAATCCATCGCGGGTCGACCTCGATGCGCGCGCCCCCTCCCTCCCGGTCCCCATAGTGGCGGACCCGGAGGTCGCCCCGGACGCCGAGCTCACGCAGGTACGCCTCCGCCTGCTCCACCTGCTCGAGGCGGCGCGGCGTGATCTCCACGCCGTACGCCACGCGGCTCGACAGGCAGGGCGCGGCGGGCGCGTCCCAGATCGGGATCCCGAGCGCTCGCGCCGCGGCGCGGACGTCGGCCTTAGTCATCCCGGTCTCGGCGAGGGGCGACCGGATCCCGGCCGTGCGGCCCGCCGCATACCCCGGCCGATGCTCGCCCAGATCGTCGGCGTTGGTGCCGTCGCACACCACGGCTAGCCCGCGCGCGCGGGCTTCGGGCACGAGCTGGCTCCACAGCTCCGTTTTGCAGAAGAAGCACCGGTTGGTGGGATTCGCAAGGTACGCCGGATCCTCCAGCTCGCGCGTTTCGATTTCGACGAGCGGGAGGTCGAAGCCCTCGGCCAGGTCGCAGGCCGTTTCCCACTGGGCACGCGGATAGGACGCGCTGCGGCCGATCGCGGCCACCATGCGGTCGCGCCCGAGCTGCTGGCGCAGCACGACAGCGAGCAGCGCCGAATCGACGCCTCCCGAATAACCCACCAAGGCAGAGGGGAAGCTGCGGACCAGCTCGCGCAGCGCCGCGACGGACGTGGACATGGCCAAATAGTAATGACTTACGCTGTCTCAATCAAAGGACATTTCGCCGCAAGAAACGGATAGTTCGTAGGCTGGAAACCCTATTACCCTGTTGATACGTTCAAAAAACGTTCGAGAAGGCTACGTCTAGTAGGGAACACGTCAGGCCGGGGCTGCGAAATGACCAACAAGACCGAGCTGGACGCCATCGATCGCAAGATTTTGCGGTTGCTCGCCACCGACGGCCGGGCGAGCTACCAGGCGATCGCGGACGATGTCGGGCTGTCCCGGCCCGCCATCATGGAGCGGGTGAAGCGGCTGGAGGAAGCCGGGTACATCACCGGGTACGTCGCGCGGCTCGACCGCCTGAAGGCGGGATTTCCCGTGACCGCGTTCGTCGCGGTCCGCTACGCCAACTCCGACTACGGGGGCGAAGAGCCGCAGATGCGTGCCATGGAGAAACACCCCGGCGTGCTGGAGTGCCACCATGTGGCGGGGGAGGACTGCTACATCCTCAAGGTGGCGGCGCCCGATCTCGAGAGTCTGCAGGGCGTGCTGCGGGATCTCCGCGGCGCGTCCAAGACGCAGATGAGCACGCGCACCACGATCGTGCTGGGCACCGTGTTCGAGAAGCCGGGGTTCGTCCCGGTGGAGCCGGACTGATGCCGGGCCTGCGGGGCAAGGCGCTCGTCGCCTATCTCGTGGTGTGCGTGTTCTGGGGCTCGACCTACCTCGCGATCCGCGTGGGCGTGGGCGTGCTGCCGCCCTTCTTGTTCGCCGGCTTGCGCTTCCTGCTCGCGGGCGCGCTGCTGCTCGCGATCGCGCTGGCGCTGGGCGACACGCTGCCGCGCCGCGCCGCCGATTGGCGCACCCAGGCGATCGTCGGCGTGCTCCTCCTCACCGGCGGCAACGCGTTCGTCGTGTGGGCCGAGCAATACACGCCGTCCGGCATCGCCAGCATCTTCGTCGTGACCGTTGCCCTGTGGATGGCGTTCTTCGACGCGATCATCCCCGGCGGCTCGGGCGATCTGAACTGGCGGGTGGTGGCGGGGCTGCTGCTCGGCTTGCTCGGCACCGCGCTGCTCGTAGGCGCGAGCCCGGCCGAGATCGTTCACGCCGATCTGCGCGGCCCGATGGCGCTCACCGCGGCCAGCGCCTCGTGGTCCCTCGGCTCGGTGTACGGCAAGCGCCATCGCACCGACACGAGCCCCTACGTGGGCGCGGCGTTGCAGATGCTCGCCGGCGGGGCTCTCGTCGCGCTGCTCGGGACGGCCCTCGGGGAATGGAGCCGCTGGCACCTCACCGCCAAGGGCGCCAGCGCGATCGCCTACCTCGTCCTCTTCGGCTCGATCCTCGGTTACAGCGCCTACACCTACGCGCTGCGCCACGCCTCGCCTACAATCGTGGGCACGTACGCCTATGTGAACCCCGTGATCGCGGTGCTGCTCGGCTGGCTGATTCTCCACGAACCGGTGACCGCGCGCACCTTCGGCGCGATGGCGCTGATCCTCGGCGCGGTGGTCTGGATCCAGCTGTCGCACAAACTCGGTCGGACAGTCGGACCGTCGGACCGTCGGACAGGTGCCGCCGTCTCAGTCCGACCGTCCGACGGTCCGACTGCCCGGCAGGAGGCCTCTTAGCATGCGCAGCGTGAACCTGGCCGCGAAGCTCCGCCTGTTCGACGACTACTGGAGTCCGAAGATCGTCGGCGAGCTGAACGACTCGTACGTCAAGCTCGTCAAGGTGAAAGGCGAGTTCGTGTGGCACCACCACGACGCCGAAGACGAGCTGTTCCTCGTCGTGAAGGGCCGGCTGTTGCTCCGGTTCCGCGAGCGCGACGTGTGGGTGGAGGAAGGGGAGTTCGTCATCGTCCCGCGGGGCGTCGAACACCTGCCGATCGCCCCGGAGGAGGCACACGTGCTGCTGCTCGAGCCGAAATCCACCCTCAACACCGGCAACGTCCGCAATGAGCGCACGCTCGAGGAGCTCGAGCGGCTCTAGGGGAGGGCTGGAAGGGTAGCTACTCGTTCGTCTCGTGCACCTCGGTCGGCCGGCGCCGGCGCGTCGGACGCGCGTCCTTGCCTTCTTCCGTCAGCTTGAACGATCGCACCGTGTGATACGCGAGGTCGACGTCCGGCTGCCGGTCGAACTCGGTCAGAATCTCCTCCCACATCGCGTGCTCGGTGCCGCGCCGCTTGCGGGGCTCGATAAGATAGCGCATGGTCAGCTGCACGCCGCTGTCCACCACGCGCGTGTAAACGATCGGGGTCAGCTTGGTGTAGTTGATGAGGTATTGCCGCGACGCCGCGAGCAAATCCTGCTCCGCCTGGGCCGTGAGGTGCTCGGCGTGCTTTAAGGCGATCCGCGTGAGGATCTCCTTCGCCGTCCGCCAGTCGCTCTCGAACGTCACGAGCACCGGGACTTCGTTCCAGATGTACTTGAAGCCCTTGTCGTAATTCGCGACCGGCTCCGTGAAGACCTTGCCGTTCGGGATGTGGATGATCCTTCCACTCGACTGGTCCGCATCCACCCAGTTGCCGATCTCGTTGAGCGTGAACTGCTGCAGCCGGATGTCGATCACGTCCCCCTTGTGCCCGCCGATCTCGACCCGGTCGCTCACCTCGAAGGGGCGCCGCCACACGATGAAGATCCAACCCGCCAGGTTGGTGACGGGGTCCTTGAGGGCGATGGCCAGGCCCGCCGAGAGCAAGCCGAGGAACGTCGCGAGCGCCTGAATGCCGACGAACCACGTCCGCCCCACGAGGATGATGCCCAGCCCGAGGGCGACGTATGTGATCGCCTTGCGCCAGCGGTAGCGGCTCCAGGCGTTCGTCACGCGCCGGTACACGACCGTGAGGACGATCCAGTGCAGCAGCCACAGTCCGAAGACGATCAGCAGCGTGCTGAGCAGCTTCACTTGGAGCTCGGGGCTGAGCCCGAGTCGCGTTTGGAGCCAGTCGATCATGCGGCGCGGAGGTGAGTGGCGGGCACCAAGGTAGGGAACGGCAGGGCGACGCGCCAGCTACGGCGCTATACTTGCCACATGATGCGCACCGCATCCCGGGCCGCCCCCGTCCTGGTTCTCGCCGCCGTCGCGTGGGGCTGCCACCGACCGGCCGCTGCGCCCCTCAACCCGCAGGCGGAAGTTGCGGTCACCGTCGACAACCAGAACTACCTCGACATGGACGTGTTCCTCATCCGAGGAGGGCAGCGCATCCGCATCGGGATGGTGCCGGGCATCTCGTCGCGCATGCTGATGCTGCGGTCCGAGCTGATCGGTTACGGGACGGAAGTGCAATTCGAGCTGCACCCGATCGGCGGCCGGGGAAACACGATCAGCGAAACCGTGACCGTGCGCCCCGGCGACGTGATCCAGCTGACGATCCCGCCCAACTGAGCGCCGGTCCGCCGCGTCTCCCAAAGATGCGCTCGGGCAGCTGTGTGCGGCTGCCGCCTCACGCGATACGGAGCGCGATTTATGCATATCGTGCAAGCCTGCCGGATCCTCCTCACCGAGCGACTGCGCGCCTCACCCCAACCCCCGCCGATCCAAGCTGCGATACTGAATCGCCTCGCTCACGTGTTTCGGGTCGAGCGCAGCCGCGCCCTCCAGGTCGGCGATCGTGCGGGCGATCTTGAGGATGCGGTGATACGCCCGCGCCGAGAGCGCCAGCCGAGTGATCGCGGTGCGGAGCAGCGCGTCCGCACCCTCCGACACCCGGCAGAACGTCCGGATGTCACGCGCCGTCATGTGGGCGTTCGCGTAGATCCCAGGGCGGTGCGCGAAGCGCTCCCGCTGCACCGCCCGCGCCCGGTCTACCCGCTCCCGCGCGGCCTCGCTCGGCTCGCCCGCGCCTTGGTCGGCGAGGGCCCGGTACTTCACGGCCGGCACCTCGAGGTGGATGTCGATCCGGTCGAGCAGCGGTCCCGACACCCGCGCGAGGTAGCGCTCCACGCCCAGCGGCCCGCAGACGCAATTGTGCTGGGGATCGCCGAAGTAGCCGCAGGGGCACGGGTTCATCGCGGCGGCGAGCATGAAGCGCGCGGGATAGGTGAGGCTCATCGCCGCCCGCGCGATGGTCACCACACCGTCCTCCATCGGCTGACGCAGCACCTCGAGCACGTTCTTCCGGAACTCCGGGAGCTCATCCAGAAACAGCACGCCGCCGTGCGCCAGGCTCACCTCGCCGGGCCGCGGGTACGAGCCGCCGCCGATCAGCCCGGCGTCCGAGATCGTGTGGTGCGGCGCCCGGAACGGCCGCCGGGCGACCAGCGACTCACCCAGCGGCAGCGCGCCCGCCACCGAGTGGATCTTCGTCGTCTCGAGCGCCTCGTCGAGGCTCATCTTCGGGAGGATGGTCGGGAGGCGACGGGCCAGCATGGTCTTGCCGGATCCGGGCGGGCCGATCATCAGGATGTTGTGCCCGCCAGCTGCAGCCACCTCGAGGGCGCGCTTCGCGTGCGCCTGGCCTTTCACCTCGGCGAAGTCCACGTCGTCCTGCGCCCGCTCGGCGAGCAGCATGGCGAGGTCGACCTGGGGTTCGGGCAACTCGGCCCGCCCGTCCAGGAAGTCAGCGAGCTCCGCGAGGCTCCCCGCCCCGAGGACGCGGACGCCCGAGACGACGCCCGCTTCCGCCAGGTTTTCCCGCGGCAGCACGAGCGCGGCGAGCCCCGCGGCGCGCGCCGCCAACGCCACAGGCAGCGCCCCGCGCACCGGCCGGATCGCTCCTTCGAGCCCCAACTCGCCCAGCACCGCCACGCCCGCCAGCCGCTCGGCCGAGATCTGCTCCGTGGCGGCGAGGATCCCCACCGCGATCGGCAGGTCAAAGGCGGAGCCGTCCTTGCGAATGTCCGCCGGGGCGAGGTTCACCGTGATGCGCTTCAGGGGGAAGGTGTAGCCGGTGTTCGCGAGCGCGGCGTACACCCGCTCGCGCCCCTCCTTCACCGCCCCCTGCGGCAACCCCACGGTGGCGAAGGTCGGCAAGCCGTTCGCGATGTCGGTCTCGACGTCCACGAGATAGGCATCGATGCCGAGGACGGCGGCGGAACGGACGCGGGCGAGCACACCGGACGCTAGGGCGGACGGGCGGACGCGCGGTAGGAAAAAACGCGCAGGAGGGGGCGAAGTGTTGCGGAAACGGGGTGAGGCACCTTGCGAAACCGATCCGGCCTTCGTTCTTTTTGCTCCGGCCGGCTCGAGGGCATCCCGGTGAGAGCCAAGGAGTTCATCTACCTGCTCGGCCTCAAACCGAAGCCGAAAACGTTCGGATTCGTGGTCGAAGGGCACGACCTTCCGCGGGAGGGGCGCCTCGAGGTCGCCCGGTGGCTGCACCCGGGCGCCCGCAGCGGCGCGCCATCTCAGGCGGCCGTGGATCAGTGGCGCCGCTTCCTGCGCGCCGGCGACGTCGCGATCGACATCGGCGCCCACACCGGCGACACCGCGATCCCTGTCGCGCTGGCGGTCGGCCCGTCGGGTCTCGTGCTCGCGCTCGAGCCCAACCCGTACGTGTTCCCGGTGCTCGAACGCAACGCCAGCCTCAACCCCGGGAAGACCCGCATTATGCCGCTGATGTTCGCCGCGATGCGGGCCGACGGGGTGTACGAGTTCCAGTACGGCGAACCCGGCTTCTCGAACGGCGGGTTTCACGAGGGCATGAGCAAGTGGCAGCACGGCAGCGCCTTCAAGGTCCGGGTCGACGGGAAGAACCTGCGGGACTTCCTGCGTCGGGTGCATCCCGACCTCATCGCCCGCCTCCGCTTCATCAAGGTGGACGCCGAAGGATTCGACCTGGCCATCCTGCAGACCCTCGAGGATCTGATTCGCAGCCAGCGTCCCTACCTCCAGGTGGAGATGTTCAGCCTCCGGAAGTCCGCGCCTGCCTACCGGCGCCAGTTGTACGACTTCCTCGCGGGCCACGGCTACGAGGTGCACCGCATGGAAGGCGACGAGAACTTCCTCGGGGACGTGATCACCCTGGAGAACCTCATGCGCTGGAACGTCTACGACGTGTTTTGCGTCCCGAAGCACTAGGAGGACGGCGGTCATGAAGAAGGCGCTCATGGTTCTCGGTGGCGCGCTGATCGCGCTCACCGTCGTACTGATCGCGAGAACGGCGACGTACCATTCCCGCCAAGTCCCGGTCGAGCCCGCGCCCGCGCTCGCGCTCGACTCGGGCGCCGCGGCGGAGCGATTGGCGGGCGCATTGCGTTTCGCGACCGTGTCCTTCGGCGGTTCGGTGGGTGTGGATACCATGCCGTTCCACGGCCTCCAGAGCTATCTCGAGCACGCGTTCCCGCGCGCACACGCGTCGTTAACGCGCGAGCGCGTCGGCGGTCTCGCCCTGCTGTATCGCTGGGCGGGCAGCGACACCACGCTGCAGCCGATACTGCTCCTGGCCCACCAGGACGTGGTACCGGTCGAGCCGGGGACGGAGTCGCGCTGGACCGAGCCCCCGTTCGCCGGGCGCATCGCCGGCGGCTACGTATGGGGTCGGGGCGCGCTCGACGACAAGGGCAACCTGGTGGCGGTCCTGGAAGCGGTCGAAACGCTGCTCGAGCAGGGGTATCGGCCGCGCCGCACCGTGTATCTCGGATTCGGCGCCGACGAGGAAGTCGGTGGCCGCCGCGGCGCGGCCCAGATCGCGGCGCTCCTCGCCACGCGCGGCGTCCGGCCCGCGTTCGCCGTGGACGAGGGGGGGGCGATCGTGCGCGGGCTGGTGCCGGATGCCGGGAGGGCGGTCGCGCTCGTCGGGATCGGCGAGAAGGGGTACCTGAGCGTAGAGCTCACGGTGCACGTGGCAGGCGGGCACTCGTCGATGCCGCCCGCCGAGACGGCGGTGGGGATGCTGAGCGCGGCCATCGATCGGCTCGAGCACCGTCCCATGCCCGCCGCGATCCGTGGACCGACGGCCAAGATGCTCGACTACCTCGGCCCCGAGATGCCGTTCGGGACGCGCCTGGTGCTCGCGAACCGCTGGCTGTTCGGCGGCCCGATCGCGGCCCGGCTCGGTGCCACGCCCGCGGGGAACGCCATGCTGCGCACCACCACCGCGCCGACCATCTTCCAGGCGGGGGTCAAGGACAACGTCCTGCCCTCCGCGGCCCGCGCCGTGGTGAACTTCCGGCTGCTCCCCGGTGACAGCTCGGGTCTGGTGCTGGCGCACGTGCGCGAGACCGTCCACGATCCGCGGGTCGAAGCTCGTGCGCTGGGAGAGACCGTGAGCGAGGCGTCGCCGGTATCGGACGTGGCGTCCCCCAACTTCGCGCTGCTCGAGCGCACCATCCGTCAGGCCGCGCCCGACGCGATCGTCGTTCCCTGGCTCGTCGTGGGCGCCACCGACTCGCGCTACTACGCCAGGCTCACGGGCGACGTCTACCGATTCAGCGCCGCGCGGCTCGGCCCGGGTGACTTGGCGCGCGTGCACGGCACCGATGAGCGCATCGGAGTCGGGGATTACGCGGCGAACGTCAAGTTCTACGTGCTGCTGATCAAGAACGCCGCGACCTGACTAGCGCAGCCCGATCGACACGCCCAGCTGCAGCACCACGAGATCCGCGGCGCTCTGCACCGGGCTCAGCGTCAACGAGCCGTCAGGGTTCTCGACGATGCTGCCCTCGCGCAAGTAGCTCACCTGGCCGTTCCGGACGTAGCTTGCGCCGAGGTCGAGCGACACGGGGTGCCGCCCGCGGGAGAGATCGATCAACAATCCGCCGCCGCCCGCGAGCGATAGCGCACCGTCGTCGTAGTTCGTGGTGCTGGCGAGATCGTAGCAGCCGCACCCCCCATCCGTGAGTGCGGTCCGGGTCGCGAAGTACGACGCGCCCATCGTCCCGAAGCCGTAGGCTCGCACCCGTCCCTGGCCGAGCGTGAGCTGCGGCCCGGCGCGCAGCGAAGCGATGAAGAAGTCGGTGCCCATGTTCAGGCTCACCAGCCCACCCGTGCCTGAGAGGAAGACCGGCCGGTTCTCGTGGCCGTAGGTGAGGTACGCCGCATCCACCCGCAAGCTGACCGCGCCGGCGCGGTCGAGGTTGACGGCAAACGAGCCACCCACCCCGCCGGCGAGGCTCACGTAATTCCGGAACTCCCCGACGGGGACGCCGAGGATCCCACCAATCCCCCCCGCGCCCCAACTCCGCACCTCGCGCAGCCCCGGGGCCTGGCCGGCTCCCGCGACCGGCCCGACGAGCGCGAAGCCGAGCGCGCAGCCGGCCGCACGCCGCATGATGAGTCGCTTGGTCGACCGCATGGCTCCCCCTCCGTCTGTAGTCCCGTTGCAATCGGCGCCAGCCAAGGGCAACGCTCGTGCCGAGCGCCACGCATGCATCAAGTGACCATCAACCGGCACCCGGCCTTACACTTCAATGGGTTCGCGGCAACGATTCGCGCGCCGCGGACTCCGAGCGCTGGCCACAAACGAGGACAGCCTTTCAGGGTGAGACACGGGAGCGAGGGAGGAAACCGAATCCGCCATGCCGACGATCACGTGGGACGATTTCGCCAAGGTGGACATCCGCGTGGGGCAGGTCGTGCAGGTCGAGGACTTCCCCCAGGCTCGGAAGCCCGCCTACCAGCTGCGCATCGACTTCGGCGACCTCGGGGTGAAAACCTCGAGCGCGCAGATCACCAAGTACTACGGCAAGGCCGATCTCATGGGGAAGCTGGTGCTCGCCGTTGTGAACTTCCCGCCGCGCCAGATCGCGCACTTCTTCTCGGAAGTGCTGACGCTCGGCGTCGTGGTGGGTGAGGGGGACATCGTGCTGGTGCAACCCGAGCGGGAGGTGCCGCTGGGCAGCCGGATTGCCTAGCGGGCTGCCGCTCCCACCCCGGCCCCGTACCGGCTCTCGACGTACTCCTCGAGGATCTTCAGGAAATCCGCGACGATCGTGTCGCCCTTGAGCGTCACCTTGAGCCGCCCGTCGACGTACACCGGCGCCTTGGGCTCTTCGAAGGTGCCTGGGAGCGAGATCCCGATGTCCGCGTGTTTGGACTCTCCGGGGCCGTTCACGACGCAGCCCATCACCGCCACGCGCAGCTCCGCCACCCCGGGGTAGCGCTCGCGCCACGCGGCCATCTGCTCCCGCAAGTGCGCCTGGATCTGTTCGGCCATCTCCTGGAAGAAGCTCGACGTGGTGCGCCCGCAGCCGGGACACGCGGACACCTGCGGGGTGAAGCTGCGGAGGCCGAGCGACTGCAGCACCTGCTGCGCGACCCGCACCTCTTCGGTGCGGTCGCCGCCCGGGCGGGGGGTGAGCGATACGCGGATCGTGTCGCCGATCCCCTCCGAGAGCAGGATCGAGAGGCCGGCGGCGCTCGCGATGATTCCCTTGGCCCCCATGCCGGCCTCCGTGAGCCCGAGGTGCAAGGGGTAGTCGGAGAGCCGCGCGAGCCGGCGATATGCGTCCACCAGGTCCTGCACGCCCGAGAGCTTCGCCGACAGGATGATGCGGTCGTGCGGTAAGCCGCACTGCTCGGCCAGCTCGGCCGACCGCATGGCGCTCGCGACCATCGCTTCGAGCATCACGTCGCGGGCGTCGAGCGGGTCGGCCCGGCCCGCGTTCTCGTCCATCATCTCCGTGAGGAGCTGCTGGTCGAGGCTTCCCCAGTTGACACCGATCCGCACGGGCTTGCCGTTGGTCAGCGCCACTTCGACGATGGTGCGGAAGTTGTCGTCGCGCCGCTTGGCGCCGACGTTCCCCGGGTTGACGCGGTACTTGGCGAGGGCGGCTGCACAGCGCGGGTACTTCGTCAGCAGCAGGTGGCCGTTGTAATGGAAGTCGCCGATGACGGGGACCTGGACCTGTGCCACAATCTCGGGCACCGCGGCGGCAGCGGCCTCGTTGTTGACGGTGACCCGAACCAGCTCGCTCCCCGCCTCGTGCAGGGCGCGCACTTGCGTCGCCGTCGCTGCCACATCGGCGGTGTCGGTGTTGGTCATCGATTGGACGACGATGGGATGGGCGCCACCCACCTTCACGCCGCCGACATTCACGACGACGGTCTTACGGCGCTGATGCTCTGGCACGCCTCAATATAAACGGCGTGGAGGAACACCGTGGAGGGAGAACGTGGAGGAGAACCGTTGAGGAACTACGTAGTCCCTCTACGCCTGTCCTCCACGGTTTTCCTCCACGTTTCCCCTCAACGTCGTCAATGTCGTCAACGTCGTCAGAAGATTTTGTCTTGTATGACGACCCTCGCCCGCAGCGCCGTGAGCTTCGCCGTCCCCTTCACCGGACCGGACGGCGATGACGCCCCGCCGGGCGTGGCCGAAGCCCGGAGGCCGACGTACACCTTGGAGGCGAGGAACAGCGGCTTGAGGGCGTCGGGGAGGTTCACGCTGAACGAGCTGTCCGTCGTGGAGGCGGGAAACACGTCGGCCGTCACACCGAACGCCGACGGGCTCGTGTAGACGGTGTTCGGAAGGGAGTCGAAGTACACCTGGAACACGACGGTTCCCGTGTCGGTCTCGTTGACGAACGACACCGTACCGGTCACGAGGACGGTATCCACGATGGACGAGGTGACGCCGAGGGAGTTGATCGTCTGCACCGGGATGGTGTCCGGCACGCCGGGGGGGAGCGGCCCGACGTACGGCAGCGTGTCCGCCTTGGCGGAGCTGAGGAAGCTGTAGACGTCGATGTCGAAGATGGCGCGGCCTTGACCGCACCCCGCGGCCACGACCGCGGCCAGCGCCACCCCGAGCCACTTCGCGTTCATCGTGCCTCCCTAATAAATCGAAAGCGACGTCGCCATCGTGATGGCGCGCTCGTTCGAGAGCGAGTTGGTGTGGGTCCAGAATCCGACGTCGAGGCCGAGACCCCCGAACCGCAGCCCCCCGCCCCAGCCGAACACGATCCGCTTGCGCTGATCGCGCGCGATCCCGCCGCGCACCGCCCAGACGCTGATCCGCTGCTCGGCGCCTACGTGGACGACGGCGCCGCGGCCGGTGTTCAGCACATCCGCGCCGAGCGTCGTCTTGCCGACCGTGTACGCGAGATTGGCGATGTAGGAGACCGGCAGCTTGGTCTTGGTCTCCACGTGGCCCGGCAGGACAGGCGTCGAATAGCTCGAGTCGTGATAGAACGCGCTATCCCGGCGCGTGTCGGGCCACGTGATGGTCGCGCCGATGTCATTCACGCCCACGCCCAACTCGATCGGCCCCGAGATCCAGGCGACGCCCACGTCGCCGCCGACGCCGTGCCCCAGCGTGTTCCCGGGCTTCGAGTACTGGGTGAGGGTCTGGGCGCGCGGCGTCACGGGAGTCGGCCCGCCGAAGATGGTGTCACCAGTGAGGAATCCCGCGTCGCCGTCGGTGCGCATGTAGCCCACGCCGAAATAGTAGTGAAGCGCCCCGCCGACGTAGAACCCGCTCGCGCTGTCCCCGGCGATGCGGCCGGCGTAGCTGACGGTGGGCGCGAACCCGCCCTCGACCAGGCCGTGGACCAGGACCTTGTACGTGGTGCTGTCCCGCGCGGGCACGGAGTCGCGCAGGAACCCGAGCAGTGTGTCGCCGAGCTGGAACTCCGCCTGAGTGTGCAGCCATCCCATCACACCCAGCCGGACACCCTTGATGTCGATGCCGGGGTCGAGCGGGCGGCTCGAGCTGCTGATCCCGAACTGGTCCTCCGGCACGAGCTGCGCCGCCGCGCCGAGATTCACCACCAGCTGGTTCTTTCCGATCGTGAACGCCACGTCGTTCGTCGGCGTGGGCGCCTTCTTGACCTCGAGGAAGAGTGGCAGGTTCAGGATCGTATTCACAAAGAGCACCGGGTTGAATCCGGTCGAGCCGGGCTTGAACTCGGGATCGTTCGTGATGTGGGGGTGGTCGTGCAGAAACTGAATGATCCCGAGCGGGATCGGGATCGTCACCTTGGGCTGGCCGCGCCGATCCGCCTGGGGGGACACGGCCCGGTACGCAGGATTGTATCGGACCACGTCGCCCGAGCGACCGAGGGTCAGGCCGCCCATCCCGATGCGGCGCGCGTCGGTGACCAGCCATTGGGCGGACGCGGGTGCCGCGTAGCTGAGACCCAATGCCGCCAGTGCGAACCCTACGATGGACGTGCGCACGGTCTCCCCGAGAAGGTGGCGGGTAACAAGGTTAATAAGGATCGTGAAACGCGCCACACCCGGGCGTGAGCCCCGTCACGAATTGCGCTCCCGGGCGCCTTGGAGCGTGAGGGTCACGGTCGTCCCCCGCCCCCGCTCGCTCGTCAGGGCGATGGTGCCGCCCCAGCTCTCGACCAGTCGGCGGGCGATCGCAAGACCCAGCCCCGAGCCGCTGGAGGTGGTGGAAAAGGTGGGGTCGAACACGCGCGGCAGCGCTTCGGGCGGGATGCCCCGCCCGTCGTCCTCAACAGCGAGCCGCCGCCCGCCGTCGTCGACGCGCATCGTGACCCGCCGCGCCCCCGCGTTGCGCGCGTTCTCGAGCAGGTTGACCAGCACTTCCTTCACTTCGTCCGCGCGCGCCAGCACCGGCGCGCCCGGCTGCCCCACGATCTCGAATCGCGTGGCCGCTTCGGCGCCGCCGAGCGCATACAGGTGCACCACGTCGCGCGCCGCCGCGAGCAGGTCGAGCGGCTCGAGCGGGAGCGCCTCGGCGGCGGGGGACGAGAAGCGCGAGAACGCGCGCGCGATCGCGTCCAGCCGGTCGATTTCGGCGAGGATGCGCTGCGCCGTCTCGCGCAGCGTAGCGTCGAAGTGGTGGGAGCCCGGCTTCGCCCGGGCGCGCTGCAGGTGCTGAATGCCGAGGCGGATCGGCGTGAGCGGATTCTTGATCTCGTGGGCCACCTGGCGCGCCATCTCACCCCACGCCAGCACGCGCGTCGCGCGCGTCAGCGCGGTCGCGTCGTCGAGGGCGACGACGCAGCCATCGGGGCTGGGCCCGAGCCGCGCCAGCTGGACGCGGATCTGCCGTCCCCCGACTTCGAATTCGCGCTCGGCGATCCGGTCGGCCCCGGCCGGGGGGGGGAGCGGAGCGGGAGCCGCCAGGAACTCGGCCACCGCGTTCCAAACCGGCAGCCAATCTCCGGTGGCCGTCTGAGGCAGCACGTCCCCCGGACCGAGGGGTGCGCCCAGCAGCTCGCCCGCCCGCGGGTTCGCCATCGTGACGCGGAGCTCCTCGTCCACGGCGATCACCCCGGTCGCCACGTTGGCGAGTACCTGCGCGGTGCGCCGCCGCGCCTCTTCGAGCGCCACCTGGCTCCGACGCACGTCGGCAGCCATCCGCTCGAACGCCGACATCACCGGCTCGAACTCGCGCGGGGCGCCCGCCGGGAACGCCGGCGGCGGCGCGCCGCGGCCCACCGCCACCGCCGCGTCGCGCAGGGCCGCCACGGGCCGCGCCAGTCCGCGCGCCGTGAGACCCGCCAGGTACACGGCCGCGACGAGCCCCACGAGGGTCGCCAGAATCAGCGCCAGCGCGAGGTCTTCCTGCTGCTGCCGGACCCGCTGGTCGTCGAGCAATTGCGGCGCCGCGAGGATCGCCTGCACCGGCGGCGGCCCCGCCAGCACCACGCGGTAGCCGATGCGGATCGGCCGGCCGGCCGTGCGCCCGTCGGCCGTGAGCTCGAGCTCATCCAGGAGCGCGAGCCGCACGAACGCCTGGGGCGCAAGAAACGGATCCACCAGCCCCAGCTCGCCCAGCACGGGGGCGCTCGCGCCCGCGAGGATGCCGTCCCGGTACAGCCACAGATCCGCATCGAGCTGACTGCCCAACTCGACCATCGACCGTCCCACTGCGGCGGGGCGCTCCGACGCCAGCGCACCCGCCGTCGCCGCCGCGTCGCGCAACGTTTGACTGATGAGGAGATCGCCGGCGCGCCTGGCCTCGTCGCCGAGGCGCGCGAAGCTCCACACGGCGAACAGCAGCACGGGCAGCACGACGAACCCGGAGAGCGCGGCGGCGAGCCGCACCCGATAGCTGGCGCGCAGGGCGGTCATCACGGGCGGGAGTCGGGGGCGCCATCCCTCGACCAGCATCAGGCTCAGCAGCCAGCACCCCGCGAGCAGCGCCGCGTCCACCAGGACGACCAGCGCCCCGCGCACCAGCAGCGCCCACGGGCTCCGCAGCTCCACGCGCAGGTGCACGTGCCGCACGCCGCCCGGAAGCTCGATGCGCTGTTCGCCCAGGACCGACCACCCCGCCCGGGTCCACACCAAACGCGCGCTGGCCGTCGCCGGCGCCGGGCTGGGAGACAGCAAGATCGTATACGGCGGCTCGACGCCGACCTCGCCCTGGAGAAACCGGGCGACGCGATCCGCGGGGATCAGCTGCGTGCGGGGCCCGATGCCGACCGTGAGGACATCGCCCGAGGAGAGCGGCAGGACGAGCACGTAGTACGTGCCCGGGATTCGCTCGAGCGGCTCGACCCGTGGTCCGCGAGCCGTCAGGGGCGACCGGACAAGCGCCGCGACCAGCGACGGCGGCAAGTCCACGTTCGCCAGGCGGATCTCGGCCTCGGGCTCACCCGTGCGGGTCCAGAGCGCGAGGCTGGCGGGGTAACTGTCGGCGGCGAGCGGCGAGGCGCGCCACCAGGCGTACAGCTCACCGGCGGTGCGCGGCGGCGCCTCCGGGGGCTCGCGCCCCAGCCGCTCGAGCCGTGCGACCGCGCCGGGATCGCTCGCGCGGCCCAGATCCGCGGCGTCCCGCACTGCGAGCCCCAAGCGGCCCTCGACCGCGGCGCCCCAGGTGACGAGCGCGGCCGCCGTGCCCGCCACCGTCGCGATCCCGAGCACGGCCCAACGACGCGGCGCGGGGACCAGCACGCCCACCAGGGCGGGGAGCCAGACGAACGTGTACCACTCCGGCCACGCGCCGTACGGTTGCCACAGCCACAGGCCGGCGAGGCCGGCGAGCGCGGCCCAGGCATACGCCGCCGGCAGGGTCCACGGCACGCGCGCGGGCTCCACCGGCCCCCGCACGAGCGCGGCGGCACAGAAGACCAAGGCCATGGCGGCGGTCGCGACCGCGACTTCCCACGACATCCAGAGCCCGAAGCCGACGCCCCCGGCCGGGGGCGCGATCCCGCGGCCGAAATAGCGCACCACGTACGGCGCGACGAGCACCAGCAGGCCGGCGGTCGCGGTGCTCCACCACCGCCGGGTGAGGCCCCGGCGCCAAGCGACGGTCGCGGCGAGCAGCGACACGATGCCGAGCACTGTGAGCGCGCCGGCCGAAGCGCTGAACACGCCGAGCAGCGGGCGGTAAAAGGTGACCGGGGAGAAGAAGACGGCGAACCGCAGTCGCGCGAGGCACCAGGCGGCGGCGAGCACGACGAGCCAGCGCCACCGGCCGGGCGGAGGCGCCACGAAGAGGAAGAGCAGCGCGGCAGCGAGCGCGGCAGTCGCGCGACCTTCCGTGGCGCGCAACGCCGCAAGCTTCGCATCCCCCTGCGACGGCGGCACAGGCCGGACGCTGAACAGGGTATCGCTATGCTCGCACTGCGTCGGGCAGAAGTCGAACACGTCGGAGTCGCGCGGCGCCATGGGCGGCGGGTAGAAGCGCAGGGCCACGCCGTGGGCGCGCTCGAACTGCGCGCTCACCGCGCGCGCGCGGTCCGGCGCGGCTGGGGCGGCATCGAGCAGGACGCTGCCGACGGCTATGCCGCCGCCCTGCGTCTGGCGCCGGGCCTCGAGCGACACGTAGAATGGAGTGATGACGGCGCGCAGCTCCGCGGTGTCCCGCACGGGAACGAACCGGTGGCGGCCGGCCCACGCCACCGGCTCGCCGTCCGCCGCGAGGATCACGACGCCGCGCTCCGCCCCCCCCGCCCTGCCCCCCGGCCTCGCGGTGACGGCCTCGCGCAAGCGGGTGAACGCCGCCTCCCGGGGCAGGAGCGCCGCCGTCATGCCGCGCTCGGCGAGGCGCCGAGCCTCCGCCGCAGCGCCTGCCAGCGTGGCCGCGAGTTGCTGCGAGGCCGCGGCGACCCGTGCCTCGCGCAGCTGGGCCCAACAGCACTCGATCCGCCGCACCTGGAGCAGGCCCGCCACCAGCACCACGCCGAGCACGAGGCAGGCCAGCGCGGCCGACGCCGAGGCGATCCCTCGGGGTCTCCGCAGCGCGGCGAGGAGGGCGGTGGCCAGCCCCGCCGCCGCCGCCGCCCACGCCCACCCCGCGGCGTTGCCATACAGCCATTCGCCAGCGGCCACGGCCGCGGCGCAGCCGGCCAGCGCTACGTGAGCGCGCCGCTGCACCTCAAGGCCCTCGTGCCAGACGAGGTGCGTTTTGTGCTCGAGCGCGATGCCCGCCTCCTCGTGCCGGTCGGGACCTGCGAGCAGCACGGTCCCCATCTCCCCCTCGGCTGCGACACCATCATCGTCGAGCGGCTCGCCGACGACCTCTCGGCCGCCTTCGAAATCCTCCGCGCGCCCACGATCGAATACGGCGTCAACACCGCCACGCGCCGCTCGTTCCCCGGCAACGCCGCGGTCCGCCGCAAGACACTGCACCGCTGGATGAACGACCTGCTCGGCGCCTGGGAGGAGGCCGGCGTCGACACGTTCATCATCCTCACGGCCCACGGCCACGACCCGCACCAGGAAGCGCTCTCGACGCTGCGGACCCGCCGGGCCCGCATCTTCACCGTGGACGTGTTCGCCCTCGATTTCACGAGCCAACTCGAGGACGCCGACGGCCCGATGCACGGCAGCGAGCTCGACACGTCCCTCCTCCTCTATCTGGACCCGGCCCTCGTCCGCATGGAGCGCGCCCGGGACTTCGTCCTCTCGGAGAGCGAGCGCTCCCGCTATGGGCGCGGCAACATCGGCAAGCTCCCGGTGCACTCGCCCGGCTCCGTCGGCCGCCCCACGATCGCCACCCGAGAGAAGGGCGAGCGGCTGTATAAGATGATTTACGAGCGCATCGCCACGCGAGTGCTCGGAGCGCCCGTGCCGTGAGCGCCGTCCTCCTGGCGCTGCTCGCGCTGCAGAGTCCGATCGACGAGGGCTCCCTCGTCGTGCGCGAAGACACCGTCGACATCGCCCGCGAGTCGTTCCGGCTCACCGTGACGCGCGCGGGATGGACGCTCGCGGCCACCACCCGCTACGACCGCGGCCGACCCGTCGTGGTGCTCGATCCGCTGCTCGAGATCGGACCCGATTCGGCTCCCGCGACCTTGGAGTATACCGTGGCCGACCCGCGCGAGCCGCTGCGCATCCTGGGTCAACTGACGCGCGGCCGATTCAGCGTGCGGCTACTCGGGCGCCGCACGGAGCGGGCGCGCGAGTTCCCGGCCCCGCCGCCCGCGGCGATCCTCGACGACTCGGTGTTCGCGTTGTATGTGGCCGCGGCCTGGCGGGCGCGGCCGCAGCCAGTGCCGCTGACCGGGCTCTTCCCCCGGGCCGGCCGGCGCGAGGTCCTGATGGTGCAGGACCTCGGGATCCAGAGCACGACGCTGCATCGCGACCCCGCGTCGCTGCGGCACATCACCGTCACAGGGGGCGCGAACCGGGTAGTCGACCTCTGGCTGGGCCCCGACGGGCGGTTGCTGAAGGTCGAGGTACCGTCCCGCCACCTGACGGCCGAGCGGGCCCCGGCGCCTTGACCCCGTCGTCGCCGCGCGCCACGCGGGTTAGATTCCCGCCGGCCCGCCGACGCGTCAGTCGAGGGCCAGAAACCCACGGCGGCTCCTGCACGTATGAGGTGACGTCCTAACGACCGGCCCAAGGAACTTCATGAGGCAAACGCTCTTGTCCGTCGGGCTCGCCGTCTGCCCAGCCCTCGCCCTCTGCCAACAACCCGTTCCCGCGCACCTCTCCCTCGCCGACGCCATCGCGCTGGCGCGCGAGCACAATCCCGTGTACCGGCAGACGATTCACGACCGCGCGCCGGCCGCGTGGGGCGCGCGCAGCGCGTACTCGAGCCTCCTGATCCCGACCGTCACCGCGTCGGGCGGTCTCGGCTATGCGGGCCCCGGCCAGCAGAACTTCCTCACGTCGAGCTTCTCGCAAACCGTTTCGACGTGGTCGTCGAACTACAGTTTCGCGCTCGCTTGGACGCTCAACGGACAGACGCTCACGCAACCGGGCCTGAAGGGGGCGCAGCTCACGGCGGCGGACGCCGACATCGCGGGCGCCGAGACCAACCTCGTCACGGCGGTCACGCAGCAGTACCTGACGGTGCTCCAGGCGCGCGACAACGCCGCGGTGGCGCGCAAGCAGCTCGACGTGAACACGGAGTTCCAGGCGCTCGCGCGGGCCCGCTACGACGTCGGCCGCGCGTCGCTGATCGACGTCCGTCAGGCACAGGTGGCTCGCGGCCAGGCGGAGGTCGCGCTGCTGCGCGCTCAGACCGCCGTACAGGTCGAGAAGCTGCGGCTGTTCCAGCAGATGGGCGTGACGGCGCCCGTGGACGTGGCGGGGATCCAGCTGACGGACAGCTTCACCGTGCAAACGCCGACGTGGCAGCTCACCGACCTGCTCGCGATGGCGGAGCAGCAGAACCCGTCGCTCAAGGCGCTGCGCGCCCGCGAGCGCGCGGCGAGCTGGGGCGTGCGGGCCGCGAAGTCGAGCTGGGGGCCCTCGGTGGCGCTCTCCGCTGGGTGGTTCGGGTTCACACAGAAGTACTCGAACCTCGATCCGGTGATCGCGGGCTTGCGCGCCGGCGCGTCCGCCGACTCGGCCGCCTGCGATTTCGAGAACACGTACTGGCTCAACGCGCCGGGGCCGGGGACTCTCCCCTGCCCCGCGCTGACGGGGGCCAACCTCCAGCAGCAGGAGCAAGCACTCCGCAATCGGAGCGCCGCCTATCCCTTCCACTTCACGCCGGAGCCGTTCCAGGCGCGGCTCACGATCACGCTGCCGTTGTGGACCAACTTCCAGCAGCCGCTGCAGGTGTCGCAAGCCAAGGCGCAGCAGCTCGACCTCCAGGAGTCGGTGCGGGCCCGTGGCCTGCAGCTCCAGACGGACGTCAATCAGGCGTATCTTACGGTGGTGACGGCGGCGCGGGCGATCGTGATCCAGGACACGAGCCGCACGGCGGGGCGCGAGCAGCTGCAGCTCGCCACGGAGCGCTACCGCGTGGGCTCGGGGACGTTCTTCGACCTGCTGAACGCCGAGGTGCAGGCACTGCAGGCCGAGACGGATTACATCAACGCCGTCTACGACTATCATAAGGCGGTTGCCGCGCTCGAAGCAGCGGTCGGCCGGCCGCTGCGGTAACGAGAGGACCCAACTGCCATGTCCAAACGGAACAAAGTGCTGGTGGGAGCGGGCGCCGCGGCGCTCATCGTCGGGCTGGTGGTGATCAGCGCCGGCGCGCGGCGGGACCGCGGCCAGGAGGTCCGGTTCGAGAAGACGACCCGCCGCGACCTCGTGGCCGCCGTGACGGCGAGCGGGAAGATCCAACCCAAGAAGAAGGTCGACGTGAGCGCCGACATCACCGGCCGCATCACGCGGATCGCGGTGCGCGAGGGCGACCTGGTGAAGCAGGGCCAATTCCTCATCCAGATCGATCCGACGATCTACCAGGCGAACCTGCAGCAAGCCGAGGCGACCATGGCCTCCTCGCAAGCGGCGGCCGTGCAGGCCAAGGCGAACCAGGACCAGGCGGAGCGCTCGCTGCGCCGCACCAAGGAGCTGCGGGCCCAGAACCCGAACCTCATCTCCCAGGAGCAGCTGGAGCAGGCGCAGACGGCGTTCGACGTCGCCGAAGCGAACTTGAACGCCGCGCAACACCAGGTGGACCAGGCGCGTGCGGCGGTACAGTCGGCGCGGGACAATCTCCGCAAGACGACGCTCGTCGCGCCGATGACGGGCCGCGTGACGCGGCTCGCGGTCGAGGAAGGCGAGGTGGCGGTGCCGAGCACCTTCTCGAAGGACATCGGCCTGCTGCTCACGGTCTCGGACCTCTCCGTGATCCAGGCGAAGGTGAAGGTCGACGAGACCGACGTGGTACGCCTCCACCTGGGCGACTCGGTCGAGGTGTCGATCGACGCGTTCCCCGACACCACGTTCACGGGTCGGGTGACCAAGGTGTCCAACTCGAGCGTGCGCGACGCGACGCAGTCGGCCACCGGACAGAACGACCGCGCGGTGGACTACGAGGTCGAGGTGACGCTCGACAAGCCACCCACCGACATCCGGCCCGATCTCTCCGCCACCGCGCGGGTCGTCACCGACACGCGCAAGCAGGCGCTGTCGATCCCGATCATCGCGCTGACGGTGCGCGAGAACAAGCCCGTCGCCACCGAAAACCGCCCGGTGGACACGGCGACCGCCCGCAAGAAGAAGGAGTCGGAGGGCGTCTTCGTGGTGAAAGACGGCGTCGCCACCTTCCGGGCCGTGAAGGTCGGCATCGCGGGAGACGAGTACTTCGAAGTGCTGGACGGGCTCAAGGAGGGGGAGACGATCGTGGCCGGCCCGTACCAGGCGATCCGCGACCTGAAGGACGGGGCCCGGGTACGGCCGATGAAGCAGGCCGCCGACACCGCCAAGAAGAAGGCCGCGGCATGACGGACGTCCAGCCGTTCCGCACGGGCGACACGCCGCTGCCGGACATCGTCATCCTCACGCACAAGCTGACGCGGGACTACGACATGGGCGGCGAGGTGGTGCGCGCGCTGCGCGGCGTGAGCCTCCAGATCCGGAAGAACGAGTACGTCGCCGTGATGGGCCCCTCGGGCTCGGGGAAGTCGACCTTGATGAACCTGATCGGCTGCCTCGACACGCCCACGTCCGGCGAGTACTGGCTCAACGGCCAGAAGGTCTCCGACCTGGACGACGACGAGCTCGCCCGCATCCGCAACAAGGAGATCGGGTTCGTGTTCCAGACGTTCAACCTGTTGCCGCGAGCGACGGCCCTGCACAACGTCGAGCTGCCGCTGATCTACGCCGGGCTCCCCACCAGGGCGCGGCGGGACAAGGCGGCGCGGGCGCTCGAGAGCGTGGGGTTGGGGGACCGCATGGACCACAAGCCGAACGAGCTGTCGGGCGGCCAGCGCCAGCGCGTCGCGATCGCGCGCGGCCTGGTGAACGACCCCTCGATCCTGCTCGCCGACGAGCCGACCGGGAACCTCGACTCGAGCACCAGCGCCGAGATCATGCACGTGTTCCAGGACTTGCACCGCGTAGGCCAGACGATCGTGATGGTCACGCACGAGCACGACATCGCCGCGCACGCAGCGCGCGTGGTGACGCTGCGCGACGGCGTCGTGGCAACGGATCAGCTGCAGGCGGCCTAAATGCCGTTTCTCGACGCGATCCGCCTCGCGCTCCGGATGATCCGGGCGCAGAAGCTCAAGAGCGTCTTCTCCGCCATCGGCGTGTTCATCGGCGTCGCGTTCTTGATCGGGGCCTGGTCGATCGTGAACGGGATGAACCGCTACATGACCGACAAGTTCGCCGGGACCCTCGTGGGCGTGAACACGTTCCACCTACGCAAGCGGCCGAATTTCACGCCCAATGTCTCGGACTCGCTGTGGCGCGCCTGGCGGCGCCGGCCGCGCATCAGCTTCGAGGACGCGGACGCCGTCTCCAAGGGCATCACCGTGCCGGTGGTGACCGCCTGGTGGTCGGAGGACCGCGGGCCGGTGGAATACGGGACCAAGCGAGCCCAGCAGGTCTCGCTGCAGGGCGCGACCGAGCGCTACTTCGAAATCCGCAACATCAAGATCGAGCAGGGCCGCGCCTTCACCCCGCAGGAGGCGAAGGCGGGCGTCACGGTCGTGGTGATGGGCTACGATCTCGCCGCCAAGCTGTTCGAGCGTCAGGACCCCGTCGGCAAGCTCGTCCGCATTCACGGGATCCCCTACCGGGTCATCGGTGTGGCGGAGCGGCGCGGCAACCTGTTCGGCATCTCGCTCGACAACTTCGTCGTCGCCCCCGCCGTCTCACCCATCCAGCGCGAGGTGAACCCGCCGGGGGTCATCGACGCGCTGATGGTGAAGGCGAACTCGGAGCCCGCGATGCGAGAGGCGATCTCCCAGGCCGAGGGGATCATGCGCGGCCGGCGGCACCTGCGCCCGCTCCAGGAGGACAACTTCGTCCTCGAGACGTCGGAGGGCGTGCTGACCTTCTGGGGCAACATCAAGCGCATCCTGTTCTACGTGGGGCCCGGACTGGTCGGCATCTCGCTGGTGGTGGGGGGGATCGTCATCATGAACATCATGCTGATGGCGGTCGCCGAGCGCACCCGCGAGATCGGCATCCGGAAATCGCTCGGCGCGCGCCGCCGCGACATCCTGCGGCAGTTCCTCGCCGAATCGGTCACGCTCGCGGCGTTCGGCGGCGCGCTCGGCGTGCTGGCGGGCGTCGGCCTCACCCTGCTGCTCAGCGCCGCCAGCCCGCTACCCGCCTCGGTCTCGCCCGTCTCGATCCTGGTCGGGATCGTCCTGGGAGGCGGGGTCGGCATCGTCGCCGGCGTCTACCCGGCCACCCGGGCGGCCCGGCTCGACCCCATCGCCGCGCTGCGCCATGAGTAACCCGTGACCCCGCTGCTCGAAGGCGTCGGCATCGCGCTCGACTCGCTGCGGGCGAACAAAGTCCGGGCGGCCCTCACCATCCTCGGCGTGGCGATCGGCGTGATGGTGGTGATGGTGATCGGCGCGTTGATCAGCGGGTTCAATAAGGGCGTGAGCCAGATGCTCGAGCAGTCGGGGCCCAAGACGTTCTGGGTCGGCCGGTTCTTCCAGGGCGGCGTGAACATCTGCGACGGCACCGACGAGCACTGCCCCTGGCGCCGCAACCCGCCGCTCACGATGGAGGAGGCCCGGGTCATCCAGCAGCTTCCCGCTGTGAGCTTCGTCGCGGTGGACGAGAACGCGGGGGGCGGGATCGAGCTGGCGTACGGCGACCGCAAGACGGCGTCGGTGGACATCGCCGGCCGCAGCGCGGACTGGGTGAATGTGGCGGGCGGCGACGTGCTCCCCGGCCGCTCGTTCACGCACGTCGAGGACGCCGCCGACGCCCAGGTCGTGGTGATCAATCAGAAGCTGTCGGAATGGCTGTTCGGCACGCTCGACCCGCTCGGCCGCCAGATCAAGATCGCGGGGCTGCCGTACGAGGTCATCGGCGTCTTCAACCCGCCCCCCAGCTTGTTCGGGGAAGACAACAACTTCCAGGCATTTCTCCCGCATGGCGCGTTCGTGAAGTACGTGCCCTACTGGCGCGGCTGGATGAACTTTCTCGTGGGTCCCGCGGATTCGGTCAACACCCTGGACGCCATGGAGGCCGTGACGGTCGCCCTGCGCGTGCACCGCGGCCTGCGTCCCGGGCGGGACAACAACTTCGCGGTCGTGTCGCAGGAGAAGTTCCTCGAGAGCGTGAACAACACGACGCTCGTGCTGCGCGTGGTGATGATCGTGCTGTCCATGGTCGGGCTCGCGGTGGGCGGCGTGGGCGTCATCGCGATCATGATGATCTCGGTGACCGAGCGGACCCGCGAGATCGGCGTTCGCAAAGCGCTGGGCGCGACGCGGCGCGAGATCCTGTGGCAGTTCCTGGTGGAAGCGGCGACCCTGACGATGGCGGGCGGCGTCTGCGGGATGATCGCGGGCGGCGTGATCGCCTTCCTGATCGCCGCCGCCACCCCGATCCGCGCCAACGTCCCGCTCGGTTCGGTCGTCCTGGCCCTCGCGGCCGCGGCCGTCACCGGGATCCTGTTCGGGATCTATCCCGCCGCCCGGGCGGCGCGGCTCGATCCCGTGGAGGCGCTGCGGTACGAATAGGCTCGCGGAGGGTCGCCGGTAGCATGCCGTTCTTCGAGGCCGTCCGCCTCGCCGTCCAAACCATCCGGGCGCAAAAGTTGAAGAGCGCCTTCTCGATCGTCGGCGTGTTCATCGGCGTGATGTTCCTCATCGCCGTCGTCTCGGTCGTGCAGGGGATGAACCGCTACATGACCGACAAGTTCGCCGGGACGGTGCTCGGCGTGAACACCTTCCGCCTCCGGCAGTTCCCCGACGTCCAGCTCGGCAACGTGACCGACTCGACGTGGCGGGTGTGGCGCCGGCGGCGCCGGGTGACGTATGACGACGCGCAGGCCGTCGTGCACGGCATGACGGTCCCGGTGCTCACCGCTTGGGAGTCGAGCACGCGCGCGACGCTCGCGGCCGGCCGGAAGCAGGCCAAGGACGTGCAAGTGACGGCGGCGACGGAGCGGTACTTCGAAATCCGCTCCCTCGGACTCGAGCACGGTCGCGCCTTCACCGGCCAGGAGGTCCAGGCCGGCGTACCGGTGCTCGTGCTCGGGCACGAGCTGGCGGACAAGCTGTTCGGGGGCCAGGACCCGATCGGCCGGGACGTCAAGATCTTCGACCTCCCCTACCGCGTGATCGGCGTGGTGGAGAAGCAGGGGAACCTGTTCGGGTTGTCGCTCGACAAGTTCGCGGTGGCGCCGGCCAGCGCGCCGCTCAAGCGTTACGTCAATGCCCCGCGCGTCGTGGACGCCGTGGCCGTGAAGGCCGCCTCGTTGCCCGAGATGCGGGAGGCGATGGAGCAAGCCGAAGCCGTGATGCGGACGCGCCGCCACCTGCGCCCACGAGAGCCGGACGATTTCGCGCTGGAAACCGCGGACGAGGTGCTCGACTTCTGGAGCAAGATCAGCCGCGTGCTGTTCGTCGCCCTCCCGGGCCTCGTGGCGATCTCACTGGTGGTCGGCGGGATCGTGATCATGAACATCATGCTGATGGCGGTGGCCGAGCGGACGCGCGAGATCGGCATCCGGAAGTCGCTCGGGGCGCGACGGCGCGACATCCTGCGCCAGTTTCTGGTCGAGGCCACGACGCTCGCCAGCGTGGGCGCGGCGGCCGGCGTCGGCCTCGGGATCGCGCTGGCGGGCGCGGTCGCCGCGACGACCCCGCTGCCCGCCGCGGTCGCCCCCTGGTCGATCCTCGTAGGCATCGTGCTCGGGGCCGGCGTCGGCATCGTCGCCGGCGTGTACCCCGCGAGCCGCGCGGCCCGCCTCGATCCGATCGCGGCGCTGCGACACGAGACATGACTGCCCTGTTCGAAGGGGTGGGGATCGCGCTCGGGTCGCTGCGCGGCCATAAGGGGCGCGCCGCACTCACCATCCTCGGCGTCGCGATCGGCGTCATGGTCGTGATGGTGATCGCCGCGATGATCAGCGGGATCAACCAGAGCGTCTCGAGCCTGTTCGAGTCGATCGCCCCCCGCACCTTTCTCGTGTGGCGCTTCTTCCAGGCGGGGGTCAACGTCTCGGACGGCTCCGACGAGTCCAGCCCCTGGCGCCGTAACCCGACCATCACCGAGGTCGAGGCGGACCGGATCGCCCTGCTGCCCTCCGTGCGCTACATCACGCGCCGCGACGAGAGCTCCTCCACCGTGGAGTTCGGCGACCTGCGACTCCAGTCGGTCAACGTATCGGGGCTCTCCTCGCAGTGGGTCGAGGTGAACGGCGGCGACGTCTACCCGGGCCGCACCTTCACGCGACTCGAGGACGTGGCGAACAGCGCGGTGGCGGTCATCAGTCGTAAGCTCGAGGACCAGCTGTTCCGCGGGCGTGATCCGATCGGCCAGACGATCAAGGTCGCGGGAGCGCGGTTCACCGTGATCGGCGTCTACACGCCACCCCCCAGCCTGTTCAGCGGCAGCACGCCGCCGTTCGTCGGGATCCCGCACGGCGCGTTCGTCAAGCACGTGCCCTACTTCAAGGGGTGGATGCGGCTCGCGGTGGCGCCGGCGCCCGGCTACACCCAGCAGGAATCGATGGATGAGGTGGTCGCGACGCTGCGCTCGCTGCGCGGGCTCAAGCCCGGCCAGGTGAACAACTTTTCCATCGTAACGCAGGACAAGCTGCTCGATTCGTGGAACCAGGTCACCGGGATGTTCTTCCTCGTGATGCTCGTGCTCTCGTCCATCGGCCTGATGGTCGGGGGCGTCGGCGTGGTGGCGATCATGACGATCTCTGTGACCGAGCGAACTCGCGAGATCGGCGTGCGCAAGGCGCTGGGCGCCACCCGGCGCGCCATCCTGTGGCAGTTCCTCGTCGAGGCGTCCACCCTGACCCTCGTGGGCGGCGCGGCCGGGATGCTCGTGGGCGGCGGCGTTGTCTTCGCCATCGCCCGCTTCACCCCGATCCCGGCCAACGTGCCGGTGTGGTCCATCGTCGCCGCGCTCGGCGCCTCGGCGCTCACGGGCGTGGGATTCGGCCTCTACCCGGCGAGCCGGGCCGCACGGCTCGACCCGATAGAAGCGCTGCGATACGAGTAGGACGGGAAAGGGGAAGCGGGAAGAGGGAAGCGGCCCATCACCCACCCTTCCCTCTTCCCGCTTCGCTCTTCCCGTTATGTTTTAGCCCCCATGCAGCTCTCCGAGGCGATCCTCCAGGCACTGCAGGCCGCGTGGAGCCATAAGCTCCGCTCGTTCTTTACGCTGCTCGGCATCATCGTGTCGGTGGCGTTTCTCGTGGCAGTGGTCGCCATCATTCAAGGCATGAACGCGTACGTGCGCGAGCGGATCGGCGGTGCGATCGTGGGGGTCAACGCCTTCCAGGTCCGCCGGACGCCGATCGCCGTCGGCCTGATCGACGACGAGCAATGGAAGGCCATCCAGCGCCGGCCGATTATCGCCCCCGAGGACGTGCCCCACGTGGCGCGCGCGCTCCCCGACGCGAGGGCGATCGCCCTGCAGTCGGGGTGGCCCACGCCCCAGGCCGACATCGTGTGGCGCAACAAGACCATCGGCGACGTGTTCGTGTTCGGCGTCACCGCACCGTTCCAGGTGGTGCAGGATTACGCGTTCGCGGCAGGCGAGCCGCTCTCGGACGTCGACGTGCGGGAGCGACGCCCGGTGGTCGAGCTGGGATACGACGTGGCGGACAAGCTGTTCGACGCACCGGCCCAGGCCGTCGGCCAGAAGATCCGCATTCTGGGGCAGCAGTATGCGGTGAAGGGCGTGGTCGCGAAGAAGGGGAACGTGCTCGGCCAGTCGTGGGACGGCTTTGTGATGATGCCGTTGACTACCTTCGAAGCGTTGTACGGCCGCCGCAAGACGACCGTGATCTCGGTGAAGATGCCCGCGGCCGCGCTCGTGCAGGACGGCATGCAGCGCGCCGAGGAGGCGATGCGCATCGCCCATCGGCTCCGCCCCGGCCAGGCGGACGACTTCGCCGTGGACACCGCGGATGCGCTCGTGAGCTTCTGGCAGCGCCTGACGCGCGTCCTGTTCACCGTGATCCCGGCGGTCGTGGTCATCGGGATCGTCGTCGGGGGGATCGTGATCATGAACATCATGCTCATGAGCGTGAACGAGCGGACTCGCGAAATCGGGATCCGCAAGTCCCTCGGCGCGCGACGGCGCGACATCCTGTGGCAATTCCTGGCCGAGTCCGTGACGCTGGCATTGCTCGGGGGCCTGTTCGGGCTCGCGGCCGGCACCCTGCTCGCCGGGTTGGTGGCCGTCGTCTCGCCGCTCCCCGCCCGGGTCACCCTGCTCCCGGTGGTCACGGCCCTCGGGCTCGGCGCCGGCGCGGGCATCGTCTTCGGAGTGTATCCCGCGATGCGCGCGGCGCGGCTGGATCCGGTGGTGGCGTTGAGGTACGAATGACGAAGACCCGAGCGGTATGAAGCTGCACTCGGTGTCCGAAGGCTGGTTCATCGCCCTCGACCAGCTTCGCTCCAACAAGCTGCGGTCTGCGCTGACCATCCTGGGCGTCGTCATCGGCGTCGCCACGGTCATGGCCATGGCCTCCATCGTGCAGGGGATCCGAGACCAGATCATCAACACGATCGAGGTCGCCGGCCCCACGACGTTCTACATCCTGCGCATCTGGTCCACGACGCCGCTCAACCCGGACGCCCTCCCGAAAGAGGTCCGCATCCGGCCGGTCGTCAGGGCGGCGGAGGCGGAGGCGATCGGGCAGCTCCCGGACATCCGCTACGCCGGGATGTGGGTGCAGCTGTTCCAGAAGATGGAGTACGAGGGCGTCGGCACGCAGATCGTGACGGTGTTCGGCGCGGACGACCACTACATGGAAATCCAGGGCGGCAGCCTCCCCGACGGGCGCTTCTTCACCAACGCCGAGCTCCGCACCGGGACCCCGGTCGCCGTGGTCGAGCGGAAGTTCACGGACAAGCTGTTCGGACGGATGGACCCGCTGGGACGGTTCCTCCGCATCTCGGGGAAGCCGTTCCAGGTGATCGGGATCTATCAGAACCCGGAAAACATCTTCCAGCCGCCGTCGCAGGAGATCGCCGCCATCATTCCGTTCGAGGCCGCGCGGCGCTTCTTCCGCTACGACGAGACCAACGCGTTGTGGATCGTCGTCAAGCCGAAGGACGGCGTCGCCGTGTCGCGCGCGATGGATGAGGCCGTGGTGCAGCTGCGGCGAATGCGGGCGCTGCGCGCCGGCGCCCCGAACAGCTTCGACTTGGTGACCCAGGACCAGATCCTCGACACCTTCAACCAGCTCACCGGCGTGTTTTTCCTCGTGATGCTGGTGCTGTCGAGCGTGGCGCTGCTCGTCGGCGGTATCGGCGTGATGGCGATCATGATGGTGTCGGTCACCGACCGCACGCGGGAGATCGGCGTGCGCAAGGCGCTGGGCGCGACGCGGCGCGAAATCCTGTGGCAATTTCTGGTGGAGGCCGCGACTCTGACCCTGCTGGGCGGGATCCTGGGAATCGTGCTGGGCCTCGGGTTCGGCGCCCTGCTGCGGTTCGCGATGCGGCTCGAGCTGTCCGTCCCGGTGTGGAGCGCCGCCGTGGCATGCCTCGTGTCGGTCCTGATCGGGCTGGTGTTCGGAATCGCGCCGGCGGCGAGAGCGGCGAGACTGGATCCGGTGGAGGCGTTACGCTATGAGTAAGCGTCGGACGGTCGCGCGGACGGACAGTCGGACTGAGGCGCGTGACGCCGCGCCCGTCCGACCGTCCGACCGTCCGACCGTGGACCTGCTCGCCATCGCCGCCCATCGTGACGACGTCGAGCTGACCTGCGGCGGCACGCTCGCGAAGGCCGTGAAGGCCGGCCATCGGGTCGGGATCCTCGATCTCACCCAGGGAGAGGCCGGCACTCGCGGTGACGCCGCCACGCGCGCCGCCGAGGCAGAGCGGGCCGCTCGCGCCCTCGGCGTGCACGTGCGGCTCAACGCCGGCCTCCCCGACGCGCACCTGGCCAATGATGAAGCGTCGCGGCTGAGAATCGTCACGCTGATACGTCAAACGAGACCGCGGGTGGTGATCCTCCCCTTTCCCGTCGGCCGACACCCCGATCACCGGCTCGCATCGGAGCTGGGACGCGACGCCTGCTACCTGGCCGGGCTCGCGAAGTACGGCGGCGCGGGCGACGCGCATCGCCCGTTCAAGGTCCTCTATGCCCTCGCCTACCGCGAGGACCCGGTGAAGCCGTCGTTCGTGGTGGACATCGCCGACACGTTCGAGACCAAGATGACGGCGATCCGCTGCTACGCCTCGCAGTTCGACGGCGCCACGGCGGCGGGGGAGATCCATCCCACCGGGCAGGATCTCTACGAGCTGGTCCGCGTGCGGTCGGCGCACTACGGCTCGCTCATCCGGACGCCGTACGGCGAGCCGTTCTTCTGCTACGAGACGCTCGAAGTGCAAGACGTGCTGCAGCTTGGCGTGCAGTCCCTGTAGCCCTTACATTCTCGGGACATGTCCAAGCGACTGGTCTACCTCGACAGCGCCGCCACGACGCCGGTGCGGGCGGAAGTGCTGGAGGTGATGCTTCCCTACCTCGGGAAGGACGCCTTCGGAAACCCGTCGTCCGCCCACCGCTTCGGGCGCGCGGCGCGCGCCGGCGTGGAAGAGGCGAAGCGCACGATCGCCGAGATGCTGGGCGCGGAGCCGAGCCAGGTGGTCTTCACCTCCGGCGGGACGGAGGCGGACAACCTCGCCGTGATCGGGTGCGCGCTGGCGGCGCGGGAGCGCGGCGGCCCGTTCCGCGTCGCGGTGTCGGCGATCGAGCACAAGGCCGTGCTCGCCGCCGCGCACGCGGTGCAGCACCTGGGAGGCGAGGAGATCGTTCTCCCGGTGAACGCCTCGGGTATGGTGGACGCGGACACGCTGGCGGGCGCGCTGCGGGAAGGGGGAGGGGCCCACGGGGTGGCGGTGGTGAGCGTCATGTGGGTGAACAACGAAGTGGGCGTGATCCAGCCGATCGCGCAGCTCGCCGCCCGATGTCGCGCGGCGGGGGTCCCGTTCCACACCGATGCCGTGCAGGCGTTCGGCAAGATTCCCGTGTCGCTCCACGACGTCGACGCCACCTTCCTCACGATTTCGGGCCACAAGATCGGCGCCCCCAAGGGCATCGGCGCCCTCGTGGTGCGCGACCGGCACGCGGTGGAAGCGATGATCCACGGTGGCGGCCAGCAGTTCGGGATCCGCCCCGGGACGGAGAACGTGCCGGGCATCGTGGGTCTCGGGAAGGCCGTCGAGCTGGCGGCGACCGAGCAGGCCACCTTCGCGGCGCGCGCGGCGACGCTGCGCGACGAGCTCGAGCGCCGGCTGCTCGAGGTGGTGCCGGACGCGGTGATCAACGGGTGGCAGGCCGAGCGGGCGCCCCACGTGTCGAACGTGTCGATCCCCGGGACGGACAGCGAGGCGCTGCTGATGCACCTCGACCTCGCCGGGATCGCCTGCTCCTCGGGCTCGGCATGCAGCACGGGGGCGGTCGAGCCGTCGCACGTGCTCACTGCCATGGGGGTGCCGCGCGAGCTGGGCGTCGCGGCGCTGCGGTTCTCGCTCGGCAGGGAGAACACGGCGGAGGACGTGGATACCGTCATCGGTGCGCTGCCGAAGATCGTCGACAAGGTCAGGGCTCTGTCCGCCGTCTTGCACCGGTGACACAAATGCGGAATGCGGAGTGCGGAATGCGGAATGCGGAATGGCAGTGCGCGTTTCGTTTCGCGACTCGACCCTTCCCTTATACTCCGCATTCCGCATTCCGAATTCCGCATTCGGGGAGGGGGAAGTAGTGGCGCAGCGGGTTCTCGTCGCCATGTCGGGTGGCGTCGACAGCTCGGTTGCGGCAGCGTTGCTCGTCGAGGCGGGCTACGACGTCGTCGGCGCCACTATGAAGCTGTTCTGCTACGGCGACGCGGTCCCCGACCGCCCCTGCTGCTCGCTCGACTCCATCACCGACGCCCGGCTGGTCGCCCACAAGCTCGGCATCCCACATTACCTGCTGAACCTGGAGCACCGGTTCGGCCGCGACGTGATCGCGGACTTCGTGAACGAGTACGCCCGCGGCCGCACGCCGATCCCCTGCGTGCGCTGCAACTCGTTCACCAAGTTCCGCGACTTCCTGTATCACGCCGACGCGCTCGACTGCGCCTTCCTCGCCACGGGTCACTATGTGATCGCGCGCGACGGGGAGTTGTACCGCGGGCGCGACCCCCAGAAGGACCAGTCGTACTTCCTGTGGGGGATCGACCGTACGGTCGTGGCCCGGCTGCTCACCCCGGTGGGCGCGCTGACCAAGCGGGAGACCCGCGCGGTGGCGCGCCGGCTCGGGCTCGTCACCGCCGAGAAGCCCGAGTCGGTGGAGATCTGCTTCGTTCCCGACGACGACTACGTCACGGTGCTCGAGCGCCACCTCCCGGCCGACGCGCCCGCGCTCACGCCCGGTCCGCTCGTCACCGTGGGCGGCGACGTGGTGGGGGAGCACGACGGCTTCGCGCGCTACACGATCGGCCAGCGCCGCGGGCTCCCCGGCGGGTTCGCGGAGCCGATGTACGTCCTGGCGATCCGTCCCCACAGCCGGGAGGTGGTCATCGGCCCGGGTGACGAGCTGTTCGGCCACGCCGTGACACTGGACGAGGTGAACTGGCTCGCCGACCCGCTCGCCCCGGGCGACGCCGCGCTCGTGCAGTGCCGCTACCGCGCGAAGGCCGTCGCGGGCCGCGTGCGCGAGCGCAGCGACCGGGGACTCGCCCTCGAACTCGCCGAGCCGGTGCGGGCCATCACCCCGGGCCAGTCGGGCGTCCTCTACGACGGCGACGGTCGCCTGCTCGGCGGCGGGGTGATCGCCTAGCGTTAATTGGCAACGACGTTGTTCACCAGCCTGCGCCGCGCCGAAAGAGCGCGAGTGAACTCGCGGCTCGGCCTCAGCCCGTAAACGGGCGTGACATTGCCGCTTCAGCGGCCGGGCCGAGCCGCGGCTTCAGCCGCGACTCTCTCGGCGGCGGGCTGATCGCCTTACCTCCCCTCCTACAACGGCTGTACCCCCTGCCTAGGCGGGGCCGCCGAACGCAACCGCATTGCGCGGCCGCTCCCCACGTTACAACTTGGAGCGTCGTCTTCCGGCCGGGCGCCCAGGCCCACCGCACCCCCAGACATCGGAGGACCCCTATGGCAGTATTTCGTCCTCGCCCCTGGCGGGGCCTGGCGGTCGCCGCCGCGCTCGTCGCCGCGGCCTGCAACGACAGCACGGGCCCGCAGGCCCACCTGTCCGATCCCCAAGGTCTCAACGCCGACGCGCAGACCGTCGCGGGCGTCTTGCAATCGCCGGCATTCCAGAGCTTCAGCGCGTTGACCTTCGCGACCGGCTCCCCAGTCGGCGCGCCCAGCCGCGCGGGCGCGCTGTTGCGCGCCGCGCCCATCGTACCGCCGCGTGCGTCCACGCAGCTATACACGGCCGCCCCGCAGCGCCTCGAGGCGCTCCGGCTCGCCGCGTCGACGTTCTCGTCGGGCATCAGCGCCAGCGTGATTCCCGGGACCCTCTTGGGCAAGACGTTCGTGTGGGACGAAGCCACGCATCAGTACGTCGAAGACCCAAGCGCCACGCCCACAGCTCCCGCGAACGGCGTCCGGATCATCCTGTACCAGGTGGACGCCTTCGGGCAGGTGATTGAGCCGCCGGTCGCCGTCGGATTCGTCGATCTCCTCGACGAGAGCACCACGTCACCACCCGTCGACAAGTTGCATATCATCGTCAAGGACGGCACCCCGTCAGCCCCAGGGACCACGTACGCGGACTATACAGTGAGTGCCACGGTCACAGGCGACCCCCCGACGGCGTTCACCGCGACGGCCGCGGGCTCCGTGAGCGACGGCACGCGCACGCTCACCTTCAGCGCGACCTTCGCGGCGACCCAGCTCGACACCGACAACCCGGACTACCAGATCGATATCGTCTGGGACCTCGACAATCCGGTCGTGCACGTCGAGCTGCACGAGACGATCACGAGCTCGAGCCCCGACGACGCCACCCTCTCGATCAACTTCAGCGTCACGCGGGGAGGGGAGACGGTGTCCGTGGAAGGCACGATCACCGAGGTGCTGTCAACAGGCGCTTTCACGGTGAGCATCACGATCCAAGTGGACGGGGTGCCGTATGCGCGGATCACCGGCGACCAAAACGTAATCCGAGCCCGCCATGCCGATGGCAGCGAGCTCTCCCAGGAGGAGCGTCTGGCGCTGGCGACAGTATTGATTGTGTACGCCGAGAGCGAGACGGCGATCTTCGGCCTGTTCACGCCGGCGGGGAGTTTGATGGGCGCTTGAGCGCCGCTCGCCTCCGCGAGATCCCCTGCCGGGCCCTGGCCCGGCGGGGGGTTTCGCTTTATAACCCAAGCTTGAAGATGCTCTATCGCGCGCTCGCCGACGTCGTCGTACTGCTGCACACCGCTTTCGTCGTGTTCGTCGTGGTGGGCGGGTTCGTCGTGTGGCGCTGGCGCTGGGTCGTCTGGGCGCACGTCCCCTGCGCGCTGTGGGGTATCGCGATCGAGTACGGCGGCTGGATCTGCCCGCTCACCCCGCTCGAGAACGACTTGCGGCGGCGGGCCGGGCTCTCGGGGTACCCGGGCGGCTTCGTGGAGCATTACATCATGCCGGTGCTGTACCCTGCGGGGCTCACGCCGCCGACGCAGATTGTGCTCGGCACCGGCGTCTTGGTGGTGAACCTGCTCGCCTACGCCGTGCTCATCCGCCGTGTCCTTCGGGGAGGTTGATCGCATGCCGACACGCCGCCGTTTCGTCGAGTCCGTCCTGGCTGCGGGAGCCGCCGTCCCCGCCCTCCGGAACGACGCGCTGCCCCATCTCTTCGGGGCAGCCCGGCACGTGGCCGGCGGCGCCGGCCCCGACTCCGTCGCCCGCGACGAGGACTTCTGGCTCGAGGTGCAGCAGGCGTTCACGCTCGACCGCACGATCATCAACCTGAACAACGGGGGGGTGAGCCCGAGCCCCCGTATCGTGCAGGAAGCGATGCGCCGCTACCTCGAGTACTCGAATACCGCGCCCGCCTACACGATGTGGCAGATCCTGGAGCCCGAGATCGAGGCGGTGCGGCACCGGCTCGCGGCGAGCTTCGGGTGCGAGCCCGAGGAGATGGCGATCACGCGCAACGCGAGCGAGGCGCTGGAGACCGTGCAGCTCGGGATCCCGCTCGCGCGCGGCGACGAGGTGTTGACGACCACGCAGGACTACCCGCGGATGCTCACGACGTGGCACCAGCGGGAGCGGCGCGAGGGCATCGTGGTCAGGGAGATCAGCTTCCCCGTGCCGCCGCCCTCCCAGGACGACCTGGCCGACCGCATCGCGCGCGCCATGACGCCGCAGACCAAGGTGATCCACGTCTGCCACATCACGAACCTCACGGGGCAGATCTTCCCGATCCGCAAGATCGTCCGACTGGCGCGCGAGCGCGGGATCGAGGTGATCGTGGACGGGGCGCACGCGTACGCGCACTTCCCGTTCACGCGCGACGAGCTCGACTGCGACTATTACGGCACGAGCCTCCACAAATGGCTGCTCGCGCCGCACGGCACCGGGTTCCTGTACGTGCGAAAGGCGAAGATCGAGCGGCTCTGGCCGCTGATGGCGGCGCCGCCCGAGATGAACCGCGACATCCGGAAGTTCGAGGAGATCGGCACCCATCCCGCGGCGAACCACAACGCCATCGCCGAGGCGCTCACGTTCCACGAGGGGCTGGGGGCGGAGCGGAAGGCCGCGCGGCTGCGGTATCTGTTTCAGCGGTGGGCGAAGCGGCTCGAACAGCAGCCGAGAGTGAAGATCCTCACGCCGTACGACCCGGCGCAATCGTGCGGCCTCGCGAGCTTCGCGGTCGAGGGGCTCGACGTGAACAAGCTGGTCGCCCACCTCTGGGACAAGCATCGCATCATCGTCACGCCGATCGCGCACAAGGAGTTCTCGTGCGTGCGGGTGACGCCGAACGTGTACACGACGGTCGCCGAGATCGACCGGTTTGCCGACGTCATGGAAGGCGTGGTCAAGAAAGGACTGCCAGCGTGAGCCCCCGGGACTCCATGCGCGCTATCACAGCGGCGCTGCTCGTTCTCGCCCTCGCCTGCGGGAGGGGGGGCAAGTCCGAGAAATCCTCCGCGGCCGCGGGCGACACCCTCACCGAGCGCCAGCGCGACAGCATCTTGGCGAAGTCGCGGATCCCCGGCGCGAGCGGTGTGGGTCGCGCGATGCGGGCGGCGGACTCGACCAGCGCGCGGGTCCGAGCGGCGGACAGCGTCAGCCCGTGAGGTCCGCGATGCTCGCCCTCCTGCTCGTCGGCTGCGGGCCGTCCAATCCCTGCGCCGCCGGCGAGATGCACCTGCGCATCCGCTACGCCCAGCGCTACACCGGCCACTGGATCGTGGCACACGGCGACACGCTCACGCTGCCGCAGCTGGGCGACCGCTTCAAGCTCAGCGACGTGGTCCTCGACTCCACGCGCGTCCCGGTGGGCAGGACGTGCCGGTTCCGCGGCACCCTCGTCTTCACGGTTCCGCGTGACACGCTGGCCGTCACGTGGATCGGGTTCCCCGAGCAGGCGCTGATCTACGGCTGGCCCGCGCAGCTCGGGCCGTTCGCCGGGATCGGCGCGGTGCGCGTGGGCGACTCGCTCGCCGGCGCGGTGCTGTTCGACGAGCGGCTCAACGTGCAGGTGCCGCCGGGTGTGACCGCGCGGTTCACGGCCGGCCGCGCGCGGGCCCGGTAGGGGCGCAGCATGCTGCGCCCTCACTATCTTTGGGAGGCATCCCGACAGGAGGGGGGGCGCCCTTGGACGGGCAACGCGTGGTCGCGTACGGTTCGATGATGGGCGTCGGATTCGGCGGGTTCACCTGGGTGATCGTCGCCGGGAATCTGATCCACGATCCCGTCGTGAGCCTGGCCGGAGCGCTGACGGGCTTCGCGGTCTGTCTGGTCGGCGGGACGGTCCTGGCCCGCTACCCGGCCCGCCGCATCGCCGTGATAGGGATCGTTTTTCTGTTCGTCGCCCTGCTCAACTGGGCATTCCTCGCCGCCGTCCTGCCGCGGCTCCCGACCGAGGGCGGGAGCATCTATTTCGGCACGTCCCGGTCCGCGTACGTGATGCTCCAGCCGATTCTCATCGCGATCGGTCTCGCCGGCACCGGCCTCGTGTTGTGGGACCTGCTCCGGAAACGCTGACATGCCCTTTACCGCCGCCGAACGGGCCGTCATGATCGAGCGCTACGCGCACGGCCCGACGCTGGTCAAGCGCGCGCTCGCGAAGGTCCCCGCCGCAGCGCTCATGTGGAAGCCCGCCGCGGGCCGGTGGTCGGCCCACGAGATCGTCGTCCATTGCGCCGACAGCGAGACCAACGCCCACATGCGCCTGCGGTATCTCCTCGCCGAGCCCGATCCGCTCATCGTCGGGTACGACCAGGACCGCTGGGCCCTGGCGTTCGATTATCATTCCCACCCGCTCGAGACGGCGCTCGCCACGGTGGAAGCGGTACGGGCGAACACGGTGCCGCTGCTCCGGCGCATGACCGACGCCGACTGGCGCAAGGTGGGCCGGCACAGCGAGTCGGGGCAGTACGCCGCGGAGGACTGGCTCGCGATTTACGCCGAGCACCTGGAGAAGCACTCGCGGCAGATCGAGCGCAACGTCGAGGCGTGGACGAAGCGATGAGGGGGTTCTTCTTCCGCCTGATCATCACCGCGCTGGGCCTCTGGGCCGCGACCAAGGTCATCCCCGGCGTCGTGATCGACGGCTGGCGCACGCTGATCGTCGCGGCGCTGCTCCTCGGGATCGTCAACGCGGTGATCCGGCCGATCATCCTGATCCTCACGCTGCCGCTCACCGTGTTGACGCTCGGGCTCTTCATCCTCGTGGTCAACGGCATCTCGCTCTCGCTCGTCGCGTGGGTGCTGCCGGGATTCCACGTGGCGGGGCTCGGGCCGGCCATCCTCGGCTCGATCGTCGTGGGGCTCACGAGCTGGGTCGGATCGGCGTTCGTCGGCGGCTCCGGACGGATCGAGCGCTACCGCCGCGTGGAAGTGACCGGGCGCCGCCTCGATTGATGGACCGGACCTTCGCGACGCTGGGCGGAGTGTCGGGGTTCCTCGGGGTGGCGGCCGGCGCATTCGGGGCGCACGCCCTGCGATCGCGCCTCTCCCCGGACATGCTCGCGGCATTCGAGACCGGCGCGCGCTATCAGATGTCCCACGCCCTCGCGTTGCTGGCGGTCGCCTGGGCCGTGACGCGCTGGCCCGGGCCGGCGGTGCGCGTCGCCGGGTGGTTGTTCGTGGCCGGGACCGTGATCTTCTCGGGGTCGCTGTACCTGCTCGCGCTCACGGGGGTGCGCGGCCTGGGCACGGTGACGCCGCTCGGCGGGCTCGCCTTCCTGGCCGGATGGCTCGCGCTCGTGGTGGGTGTGTGGCGGGGCTGACGCCGCGTGAGCGTCGCTGGCTCATCGCGGTCGGCGTCCTGTACGCCGCCGTCGTGATCCCGATCGGGGTCCACAGGGGTGGCGACATCCGGCGCGAAATCGGCATCGCGGAGCACCTGCTCCACGGAGCGCCGCTGTACGCCCAGGCGCCGCCCAATGGCGCCTGGTGGCCGCCGTTCGCGATCCTCGTCGTCGTCCCCTTCGCCCTGATCGCCCGCGCGAGCCTCGCGCTCGCCAAGGCATGCTGGGCGGTGCTCGCCCTGGCGTGCCTCGTCATGAGCGTGCTGCTCGCGCGCCGCTGGGGATGGAAGCCCGTCGTGCTCGCGATCGCCGCCGTCTCGTGGCCGCTCCAGGACACGTTCATGCACTTGAACGTCAACACCATCCTGCTCGCCCTGATCCTCGCCGCGGCGGTGGACTTGAGCGAGGGGCGCGAGACCCGGGCCGGCGTCTGGGTCGGCCTCGCGACCGCCCTCAAGGCGTTCCCCGGCCTCCTGCTCGTCTACCTGGCGTACCGCCGCGCCTGGCGCGGCGCCGCCGCCGGCGCGGCCCTCGCCGGCGGCCTGACCTACGCCGCGATGCTGCCGTACGGAGTGGTCGGCGCCGCGCAGGCCGCGTCGCAGTGGTTCACCATCAGCGCCCACGCCCCCAGCGCGTCCGGCCAGCCCCTGCAGAGCCTCGCGCGCCTCGTGTGGGACCTGGGTCTGCCAGCCGTCGTCGACGCCGTCCTCGTGGCCGCGTGTGTTGCGCTCGTCCTGGCGGCGCTGCGGCGGCGGCCGCCTGCGGACGACACGCCGTATGAAGTGGGGATGGTCACGCTCACGGCGGTGCTGATCTCGCCGATCGGCTGGTTCCACTACTTCACCCTCGCGTTTCCGGCATGGGTCGCGGCGATCCGCGGCCCGATCGTCGCCGATCGTCGCCTGTGGCGGGGCGCGCTCCTTCTCGCCGGCGTCCTCACGTCGGGAATGCTCGGGCATCAGTTCTATCCTGCCCGGTTCGCGTTCATCGCGGCGAACAACGACGCCCTCGGCAGTCTCCTGCTCTTGACGCTGCTCATCCTTCAGCGCACCGCGGCCTCACGGTTTGCGGCGCCCGCCATCGTCCCGCCTCAACCCGTTCCGCGACCGACATGACCCTCGCCTGCTTGGTTCTCTTGACCCTGCTCGTCCAGGCGCCCCCCTCCCTCCCTCCACGGCCGACGCTGTCCGCGTCGCCTGCGCACCCCCTCGGCACGCTGCGCGCGCAGGCCGCCGTGCAGCAGCAGTGGCTGCGCTACCGGCTCGACTCGGTGCTGCCCCGGATCATGCGGAAGTACAACGTGACGATGTGGGTCGTGCCGATGCGCGAGTACAACGAGGATCCCGTGTTCTCGGCGCTCGTCTCGCCGACCACGTTCTTCGCGCGGCGGCGCACGATTTACGTGTTCTACGACCGCGGCCCCGAGAAGGGGGTCGAGCGCCTGGCGCTGGGCGGCACGTCGCAGGGGGGGCTGTACGACGCGTACCACGCTCAGGAGACCGTCGACCCCTCGATCGGCCGGCGGCCGGAGCTGGTGGGCCAGGCACAGTGGGAGCTGCTGCGCAAGGTCATCGAAGAGCGCGACCCGCGCACGATCGCCGTGGACATTTCCCACACGCACGCCTTCTCGGACGGCCTGTCGGCCGGTGAGTGGGAGCAGCTCCAGGCCGCGCTCCCCGAACAGTACCGCGCGCGTATCGTGCGCGCCGAGAATCTGCCGCTCGAGTATCAGGAGATCCGCGCGCCGGGGATGGCGCCCGCCTACCGCCGATTGATGGAGATCGTCTGGGGTGTGATCGACACTGCGTTCTCCAGCCTGGCGATCACGCCGGGCAGGACGACCACCGAGGACGTCGTGTGGTGGATGCGGCAGCGGGTGAACGACCTGGGCTTCGGGACCTGGTTCCACACCGAGGTGGACGTGCAGCGACGCGGCGTGGACCTGTCGGACTCGAGCCGCGTGGTGATCCAGCGGGGTGACGTGCTGCATTGCGACTTCGGGATCACGGCGCTCGGTTTGAACACCGACACCCAGCACATGGGCTACGTCCTCCGTCCGGGACAGAAGGACGTGCCGGGGGGCTTGCGGCAGGCGCTACGAAACTCGAACCGGCTACAGGACATCCTCGTCGCCGAGATGAAGCCCGGTCGGACGGGCAACGAGGTGCTCGCTGCGGCGCTCGCCCGGATGCATGCGGCGGGACTGAACGGGACGATCTACTCGCATCCGATCGGCGACCGCGGGCACGGCGCCGGACCGCTCGTCGGCCTGTGGGACCATCAAGAGGGCGTCCCGGGCCGGGGCGACGTGCAGCTGCTCCCGAACACTTGGTTCTCCATCGAGCTGCAGGCCACGACCCTCCTCCCCGAGTGGGGCAACCAGCCGGTCCGCTCGGCGCAGGAGGAGGACGCGGAGCTCCGCCCGGACGGCGAGATGCACTGGATCCTGCGGCGCCAGACTGCGTTCCACGTAGTGCGGTGAGCGGACTGCTCGACCTCGAGACACCCGCGCTGCTGCTTCGCCTGGACATCGTGGAGCGGAACGTGCAGCGCATGGCCGAGCGGACGCGGCGGCTCGGGGTGCGGCTCCGGCCGCACGCGAAGACCCACAAGTGCGTGGAGCTGGCCCGGCTGCAGGCGCGGCACGGCGCGGAGGGGCTCACCGTGGCGACGCTGGTCGAGGCCGCGGTGTTCGCGCGTGCCGGGTTCGACGACGTCACGTGGGCGTTCCCGGTCGACCCCGGTCACATCGCGCACGCCCGCCTCATCGCTCTGGACACGGGCGCGACGCTGCGCGTGGTCGTGGACGATCTCGACGCGGCGCAGGCGCTCTCCGGATCGGGGCTCCACGTGTGGCTGAAAGTCGACTGCGGCTATCATCGCGCCGGGGTGGACCCGTCGTCTGCCTACGCGCTCGAGGTGGCGCGCGAGCTCGGGCGGGAGCGCGGGCTCGTGTTCGATGGGATCCTGAGTCACTCCGGGCACGCCTACCGCACGACGAGCAAGCGGGAAGCGGCCCAGGTCGCGGAACAGGAGCGCAGCGTGATGGCCGGGTTCGCCGAGCGGCTGCGGAAGGACGGAATTCCCGTGCGGGACGTGAGCGTGGGTTCGACGCCGGCGTTGGCCGCGGCCGACAATCTCGCCGGCGTGACCGAGGCGCGACCCGGGAACTACGTTTTCTACGACCGCACCATGACGCTGATCGGGTGCTGCGAGCCGGCGGACGTGGGGGTCACGGTGCTCGCGACGGTCGTGTCCCACCAGCCCGGGGCGTCGCATTTCATCGTGGACGCCGGCGCGCTCGAGCTGTCGAAGGACGCGGGGCCGGCGCACGTCGGCCCCCAGGCGATGGGTGCGGTGCGCGGGGCTCCCGAGCTGACGGTCGCCACGCTGTCCCAGGAGCACGGGCTGATCCGCGCCGAGTCGCCCGCAGTGCTCGAGGGCCGGTTCCGCGTGGGCGAGAAGCTCGAGATCATACCCAACCATTCCTGCCTGACGGTCGCGCTGTTCGACGAGTATCACGTCGTCGAGGCGACGGCGGATGGGGGACGAGTGGTAGACCGGTGGCAGATCGAGCGTGGGAGGTGACATGAAGATTTTTCTTCGCCATCTCGTGCTGTGCGCGTTGCCGCTCGCGCTCGGCTTCGGCGCAGGCCGCGGCTTCACCATGATCCAGGGCTCGTGCGGCGCCATGGTCGGCGCCATCTTCGCCGCCAAGTGCCACGGACGCCAGCGCGAGTACCAGATCAAGTTCCAGCTCGCGGGGGCAGGCGTCGGCACGCTCATCGCCGCGACCCTGGAAACCTGGCTGGAACATCGTCGCCGCCGCGCCGTACAACGGGCAACCCAGCCAGGAGAGACGTCATGAAACGCATCTGGATGCTGGTCGCCGTGCCCCTCTTCACGGCCCGTGGGGTCGCCGCGCAGGACACGACGCACGCGCCGGCCGCAGCGCCCGCCCCCGCCCCCCCCGCCCCCGCCGCCCCCGCCGCGCCGGCCGCGCCGGCCGCGCCGGCCGCCGCCGTCACTGTGACCGGCGCCGTCGTGGCGAAGACCGTCGTGGACCGCCAGCCGCAGGACAGCGGGAGTACGTTCCCGACCGACGTGGGCCAGCTCGTGTGCTGGACCAAGGTGGAAGGCGCCTCCGGGACCGCGATTCACCACGTCTGGTTCCACGGCGACACACAGGTAGGCGACATCGAGCTGCAGGTGAGCGGCTCGCCGTGGCGCACGTGGAGCCGGAAGAGCGTGCCGGCCGATTGGACCGGCGCCTGGCACGTGGAGGTGCGAGACGCGGCGGGGACGGTGCTCAAGCGAATCGACTTTACAGTTGGACAGTAGACGAAGACGCCGAGACGGCGCCGCCCTGCGGGGCTAGCGCCGCCGACCGCTCCCCGCGACCGTCGCCGCGCGAGCGGCCGCGCCGTGCCACAGGGCTGCGGGGAGCGCGAGCGCCTGCATCCGCCCGGGGGCGGGGGCCTCGACACGGCTCGTCGCACGCGGCGTGCTCGCCGCCGCCGATGGCGCCCCGGCCTCGCGGACCGCGGCGCGCGGCGCCCTCTCCCGCTCTCCCCCTCCCTGCCACATCGCCACGGCTGAGCGAGCCGCCGGTTGTTCCGCGACGCTCCGCGGCGCGGCGATCAGCGCGCTGCCGACGTGCGCCACGCCGGCCGCAGGGGGAGGAGGGGCTGCCCCGTCGCGCGCGCTCGGGGACAGCGTGAGTCGTACCTGATTGATCGGCGTCCCCGCCGCACGCGCGGCCACGGGCCGGCTGCGCACGCCGATCGCCGGTGTCGCCGGCTGCACCTGACGGGCTGGCCGCCCGGGACGGAGCACGATCGCCGGCGCTCGGGAGCGCGGCTCAATGGGCCGGGACGGGCTCGGGATGGCGCGACGCGGCATCGCAAACCGTGGGCTCGAGGAGCCTGGCGGCGCGGCGACGCCCTTGCCGCCGGCGAGCGCCAGCGCGATTGCCGCGCCGCCACCCGCGCAAGGCGACTGGCGCCGGCACGACGATCCGTCGTGGTGGAACCGCCGAGCGCCGAAACACGCGGCGAAGAATCCGTCGCATTCGAACGGCGCCGCGTCGCCGATCAGCGGGAAGCCCACGAACGTGCACCCCAGACACGTCGCGTACGGCGCGTACGGCGACGCGGCGTCCTGATCGGCGTAGGGGCCGGGGAGGGCGGGACGGGCGGGGAGAACCATGTAGGTCGCGAGGTCGTAACTGAAGTATCCGTCGCCGAGCATGCGCTGCACGATATCGGTGAGCGCGCCTTCGGGGTCGGCCCCGCCCCACGAGGGGACCAGGGCGTCGGGGTTCCAGGACGCCGCGCGGACGAACTCGTCAAACCGCGGCGTGCTGGGCGAGAGCGCGGCCAGCACCCACCCGGTGCCATCCGGCTCCGCCACTACGAACGCCTCGCGATCGCCGGCCGCGCGGATCTCGTAGGTCCCGGCGCGCACGAACGGGTCATCGGCGGGATTACCGGGAAACAGCACCTGGATGCGACCGTCGGTCGTCTTGCGGAGCACGACGAGGTGCCCATCCTCGTTGGCCCGCAGGTAGACGCGCACCGGAGCGCCGCGTGTGAGCGGACTGCTGGTGTCGAGCCACACGCGCACCGGCCGCTCGGCGGCGAGCGTCGACTCGGCCGGGGCCTGCACGGTCTGGAACAGCAGGGCAACGAGCGGGATCATGGAGGCTGCCTTACGCCCGAAACGTAACCGTCATCCTGCAGGCCGGGTCAAGGCCGTCCCCGTCCCAGCACCACCGCGAGGATGATTTCGACGACGATGAGCACGATGATCGCGACCTCGAGGACCTCGTTCCGCGCCGCCATCGATTCCGCGTTCAGCATCGCGTAGGTCTGCCGGATGATCGCCAGCTTGTGATCGATGCCGCCGCGCCACGCGCGCGCCCGGAACAGCTCGAGCGCGGCCGCGTACACCCGTGCCAAGAACACGTCGTCGGTGACCTTCAAGGCGTTCTCGGCGCGCTCCACGATCTCGGTGGAGTCGGCGACCAGGGTCTGCAGCGCGGTCAGCAGAGGGGTGTAGCGCCGGCCGAACAGGGCGCGGCCGCCGCCGCGGCTGTCCGCGATTCGGTCATACATCTTCGGCAGCTCGGCATCGAGCAGCGCATCGTAGTAGCGGAGCTCGAGCAGCTGGGCGTTGGCAAACTCGAGGATGAGCTGGACGTCGCTGTCCGCCTCGGTCGGATCGACCACGAGGGCGCTGTTCCAGGTGAGGACAGCCAGGTCGTCGGGATAATACGAGAACCAATAGGGGAGCAGGTCCTTGCGGGCCTGGTCGGAGAGGCTGCGCTGCTCGTTGAGCAGCAGCGGCACCACGTCGAGGTCGCGGAGCGCGGCGCTCGGTAACGGCTCTCCGGCGGGGTCCAGCAGCCGCGTGACGCGGTAGACGACGTAGTCCTCCGTCACCGGCGCGAGCTGCGGCCGGGCGATGGTCCCGCTCAAGTGCGTGGTGAGCTCGCGAATGTGCCGCTCGAACAGCTCCGACGTACCCGCCGCGCTGTCGACCGCATTCCCGAAGGCCGAGAATTCCGGCCACGAGAGCTCCCCCGGGGCGTCGATGCGGAGGCGCAGCGACACCACGCCGAAGTCGAAGATGCGCGTGGAGACGTGAACGTCGTGCCGGCGATCGCCCAACGCCATCGTGTCGACGTCGAGCGTGCTGGTGATCGGCGGATTTTTGATCTGAATCGCCTGCGCTTCGGCGCGTGCGGACCGCCGCGCCAGGAGACGATCGGCTGCGGTCGGATCGTCCGCGCGATCTGCCGATGGTTGGAGCGTCTGACGCAGGGCGGCGCGCTCGCGCGGGGTGGCGGCCAGCACGTCCAAGGCGCGTTCGAGGTCGATCTCATACCCCACGTCGTACAAACGGTACACCACGACGGCGCCGGCGACGCGCGGTCCTGCCTCTAGAACTCGCGCTTCTTCATCTCCGAGAAGAAGTCGCGCCGCTCCAGATCCTCGTCGGTGGTATCGGGAGGGAGGGTGCGGTCGTACTGGCGCTGGACCTTGCGCTTGGCCGCGGCCGCCTTGGCGGCGGTCTTCCGCACCAAGGCGGCCAGTTTTTGCTCGTCGCTCTTCGACATCCCGCTGCGCTCCTGGCGTGCGAAACGCCCGTTATGAACCGATGGTCGGGGGGTGCCTGATGGACCGCCTCCACAAAGATAGCGCCTCGACGCCCGTCAAGCGGCACCGACGTCACAGATTTTGGCACTGATTAGAACTGGACAGGAGTTACGAAGGGCCTGGCTGCGAGCGCTACGGCCCTTGGAGCGCTCCCAGAACCCGCTGCGGATTTACGCGTCCCGGAACGCCAGCTCGCTCGTGCCTGCACACTGCCCGGCGCGGATACACTCCAGAATCGACTTCACCTTCGGCTCAACGATCCAGTAGTGAGCGAACGGCCCCGTGCGCCGCAGGTCCACCACGCCGTGCGCCTTGAGCACCATGAGGTGCTGCGACGCCATCGGCTGCGGGACGCCGGCGTATTCCTGGAGCTCGGTCACGGTCTTCTCTCCCGTCTCCAGCGCCTCGAGCAGCCGCAGCCGCAGCGGATGCCCCAGACACCGGATCACCGCCGCGGCGCGGGTCAGAACCTCTGCGCTGATGCGCGTTTCCACGATCATGTGAAGATGATCTGCCCACCGGCGGCCTTATCGTAGAACTCACCGACGGTCAGGATCCCCTCGAGCGTCGCGACGAAGTCCTCGTGCTTCAGGCCGAACATATCCACCGATGCCTTGCAAGCGTAGAGCTTCGCGCCCGAGTCGGCGATCAACTGGATGAACTCCGGGATCGGCGGGATGTCCAGCGCCTCCATCTTCTTCACCATCTGCCTCGTGACGAAGGCCGACATCCCAGGGAGGATCCCCAGCAGCGCTGGCAGGCCCAGCGCCGGGTTCCCGACGGTCGCCACCTTCACCTTGTCCATCTTCTGCTTCGTGATGGCGTCCATCCCGAAGAAGGTGAAGAAGAGGTTCGCCTCGATCCCTTCCATCCGGGCTCCGTTCGCCATGATGAGTCCCGGGTAGATCCCTTCCAGCGTGCCCTTCGAGATGACGATCGAGACTTTCCTAATCGCATCAGACTTCTGCTCCTCAAGGAGTAGCTCCTCGGGAGCCAGTGCTGTCGCGCTCATATGCACCCCTTGGGCTTGGGAATGCCCCCGATCTTGGCGGCGAGCTTCGCGGGCCCCTTCGGGAACAGTTGGTACAGCTCTTTGATCTGCACGCCTGACTCCTTGCCGAGCGTGCGGATCGACGGCGCCGATCCCGTCGTAAGGAAGCGGTCGCGCATGAACTTGACCACCTGCCAGTGCCGATCAGTCAGCGGCTCGATGCCCGCTTCCGTGGCGATCGCCGCGGCGATGCTTTCATCCCATTGCTCCGGATGCTTGAGGAATCCTTCGGCGTCGACGTCGAGATTCTGGTTTGCGAGCGTCATGGTCGTCACGGTCTTCTCCTCCTCTGTGATCAGGCCTCAAACGGCCGTGGTTTCTCCGTGCACTTGCGCTTCGTTCTGCACGGGCGGTGCGGTCTCGGCCCCCGTCGGCCGCCACTTCCCCCGCAGCGACATCCGCGTCGGGATGCCGATCAGGTCGCGCCCGGGCAAGAGCAGGTGCCAATAGACCCAGCGGAACAGCAGCTTGCCGAGGTGGTTCAGGCGCGACTCTTTCAGGAGCGACAGCGGCCCGAACGCGAACGGGAACTTCCCGGGCAGTGGCTCCACGTCGTAGTTGAAGTCGATCAGGAGCCCGCGGTTGTAGCCGGTCTCGATAAAGCAGTTGGAGTGCCCGTCGAAGGTTGCCGGCAGCACCCGGCCCGCAAGATACGCCGCGATGTTCTCCGTCAGGATCTCGGCCTGGAAGTGTGCCACCGAGCCTGCCTTCGACGCCGGGACGTTGGTCGCGTCACCGAGCGCGAAGATGTTCGGCTGGACCTTCGCCTGGAGCGTCGCGGGGTCGGTGAGCACGAACCCCATGTCGTCGCCGAGGCCGGGGGAGCGCCCTACAAACTCCGCGCCCATGTGCAGCGGGACCGTCACGAGCAGGTCAAACGGCTCGACCCGCTCGTCCCAGGACAGCAGCTTGCCCGCCGCTCCGTCCACCCGCCCGGCGTTGAACTCGGTGACGAGCCGGATGTTCCGGTCAGCGAGGAGATGGCTCAAGGCGTCGGACGCGACGGGTTTCGTGAACGCGCCGTCCAGCGGCGTGACGTAGACGATCTCCACCTTGTCGCGGATGCCCTTCTTGGTGAAGAACGCCTCGGCGAGGAAGGCGAATTCCAGCGGCGCCACCGGGCACTTGATCGGCATCTCGACGATGTTCACAACCAGACGTCCTCCCGGCCACGATTCGAGCTTGCGCGCGAGCGCCGCGGCGCCTTCGGGCGTGTAGAAGTCGAACACCTTCTCGCGCCAGCCCGGCCCGGTGAGCCCTACTGTCTCCTCCGGCACCACGCGGCTGCCCGTGGCGACCACCAGAACGTCGTAATCGAGTGCATAGCCGCCGGTGAGGTACACGCGGTCCTCCTCGGCGGCGACGCGGTCGATGACGCCGCTGACCACGTTCTCTACGCCCTCCGGCAGGAAGCTCCGGCGCGGCTTGACGATCTGCGCCGGCTGGTAGGTGCCGAACGGGACGAACAGCAGCCCGGGCTGATACACGTGCTCGTTGTCCTGGTCGACGACGGTGATACCGATGCGGCCCGCCTCAATGTCGCGCCGGTACAGGCGGCGGAGCCGGTTGGCCATGATCGTGCCGGCGGTGCCGGCGCCGAGGATCACGATGCGCTTCATGGGGCAGTGCCTCTCGCTTTGGGTGACGAGAACAACATCGCCCAACAGCCATATGGCGATATGTGGATTTCCGCGAAGAGATCTTCATCGGCATGTGAAGGGACGATCGGGCTCCGCGGGTCGATGTCGCGGACGGGCAACCCGTACGACAACGCATCGGTCGAGACCTTCATCTCTCTTCAGGACGTTTAGGAGTGACGCCCAAAGCACGACGAATGCAAAACGAAAGGGCTCCGATGGGGTTCGGAGCCCGTCCGCGGTGTAGCAGGTTCTATTCTTGGACAATAATGCGGCCCGACATGTACATGGAAACGTGAGGTGCGCATACGATTATGTACGTGCCAGGCACGAAGCCTTTGCCAATTACAATGGCATACGTCTCACCTTTAGCGGTGAGGAAGGGGCCTCTCTTGTAGCCGCCGACATCCGCGCCTTCAGGCACCTGGAAGAATTGTACATTGTGTATAGTGTTACTCTCATTAGTGAATCTGACTACGTCTCCCCGTTTCACGAGCACCGAATCCGGCTTGAAATGATATTCCCCAACTCCAGGGCCCTTAACCATGCTTACGAAAACGGTATCGTGGTCGGCCGCAATAGTATCAACGAGTCGGCCATTGCGATTCGTTCGCACGCCGCTGTCGTACCTGGAGAAAGCGGTAAGCCAGAACAAGCCTGCCATCAACACCAACCCCGAACTTCGTCGCATAACAGACCTCCAATTTAAGACGTTGGCGAATCTTCTCAGCTCCGCTCTCCGAGGATCACGATGCGCTTCATGAGAGCAAGGCCTCGCCGCGTTGGGATACGAAACAAACATCGCCCAACAGCGATTTGGCGATATCAGGATTTCTAGGAAGAGACCTTCACGAAAGCCTTGGCCCAGCGAGACGTCGCGATGAAGGAAGCTTCATGCGAGTCTCAGAGCCTCCCCACGATCCACGGCGTTATTGAAGCAAACCCTCATCGAGGGACGCCATGCAAGAGAACAGCTTCGCGCTAGAGCTCACCCTTCACAGCGGGTACGCATTTACGGTGGACTTCGGACTGGAGGGAGTCCCCGACCTCACGCTCGACGAGCCGCCGCCGCTGGGCGCGGGTCGCGGGCCGAACGCCGCTCGGCTCCTCGCCGCCGCAGTCGGGAACTGCCTCGCGGCGAGCCTCTTGTTCTGCCTGCGAAGGGCCCGGATTCACGTAAAAGAGCTGCGAGCGACCGTGGAGGGCAGGCTCGTACGCAACGAACGGGGACGGCTCCGTATTAGCGAGATTCACGTGAAGCTCGCGCCGGAGGTGGCGGCTGAACAGCGCGACCAGATGGGTCGGTGCGTCGAGCTGTTTGAAGACTACTGCGTCGTGACCGAGAGCGTCCGGGAGGGCATCACCGTCGACGTTGAGGTGGAAGCGGCGCTCGTCGGCGCCGGCGTCCCCATGTCCACCACCCGCGTTGTTGCCGGGGGACCAGCTGCCGAGGACTTGTTGAAGCGGTCTTCACGCTTGGTTACGCCTGGCTTCATCCGCGCGCCGCGATCTTAGGTGCGAAGCCTTTCAAGGTGGAGCCATGACAACCAAGAACATCGGCGGCGCGGACACCGCCATCAGGACGGTGTTGGGAAGCCTTTTCATGGTGTGGGCCGCCGTCGTCGCGGACTCGCATCCCTTCCTGGCGTTCGGTGCGGCGCTCGTCGCGACCGTCATCCTCGCCACGGCGATCACCGGGGTGTGCCCGCTGTACGCGGCGCTCGGCCTCGACACGCACTCGCGTCCACGGCCACAGCCCGAGCCTCGGCAGCGAATCGCCGTGCCGCGCGAGCCGGCGCACCAGCTGCGATAAGCATCGCCCCGTAACGACGAGGCGCGGCGGGCTGCACAACTCCGCCGCGCCTCGTCCGTTGCATCCCTAGGCAATCACACCGGGCACCCGCGGCCCACGCCCGCCGCGACCGCCTTGAACACGCGGCCGGTCGGCGAATCGGGCAGCGTCTCGGGATCCTCCGGCACCGGAATGTCCAGTTGGCACACGCCGATATCGGCGCGCTCAACCTCGGCACCGAGATCCCGAAAGATCCGCAGCATGGCGTCGTTATCCTCGTGCACGTACGCGCGAAAAGTCCGGATCCCCTGCGCCGCCGCGGAGCGGCTTAACAGGCCGAGCAACAGGGTGCCCAGGCCCCGGCCCTGGTAGGCGTCGAGCACGGTGACCGCGACCTCGGCCATGCCGGAATTCTCGGGAAACCGAATGCAGCGGGCCACCCCCACCGCAGGCTCTCCCGGCAGCGCCGGGTCCAACGCGATCCACGCCAGGTGGCTCACGTGGTCGATTTCGGTGAGGTAGCAAAGCTGCTCCTCCGACAGCTCGGACACCGTCGCGAGAAAGCGGTGATAGCGCGACGCGGCGGAGAGCTGATGTAACCCCACCCGGAGGCGGTCCCGGTCCTCGGGGCGGATGGGCCGGACCCGCACGCGGGTGCCGTCCCGCAGCTGGAGCTCGCGGGGTGGCTCGGCGAGCAGCGCCGTGGAGGCCGTGCCTAACTGCATCATGCGCCCTCGAGGCCACCCGGCGAAGGGCTGGCGGCCGCCGGTGACCTTTCCCGCTGGGGCTGATAGCTGCACAGTGGGTCCTCCCCGAACGGATCCCCGCTCGCCGCAAACGCCCGAGCCCGCGACCCGCCGCATTGCCACTGGAACTCACAGCGCCCGCACCGCCCAGCGAACAGATCGACGCGCCGCAGTGTACGGAACAGGCTCGCCTCGCGATAGATCTGCACGACGTGCTGCCGCCGCACGTTTCCGGCCGTGAGCGGCAAGAAGCCCGAGGGCTGTACGTCCCCCGTATGCGATATGAACATGACACCGTTGCCGTCCCGGATGCCGGCGCCGTGCCCGCCCACCGGAGCGCCGTGTCGCTGTAGGATCACCCGCCGGAAGTGGGGCCCTTCCGTCGTCGTGACCACCGGCCCCACGCCCTGCGCCGAGAGTTCCACCAGCCAGCGCATCAGATCCTCCGCCGCAGCGGGGGTGATCGATTCGAGCACCGCGCCCCGGCCCACGCTCACGAGGAAGAACAAGCTCCAGCGCGCCGCGCCCAGGTCGCTCGCCAGCAGATAGATCGCCGCCAGGTCGTCGCTCGTCTCCTCGGCGACGAGCGTGTTCACCTGGAACGGCAGCTCTGCGGCTGCGGCGGCTTTCGCGGCCTCGAGTGTGCGCTGAAACGTCCCTGGAACGCCGCGCAACGCGTCGTGCCGTGCCGCGGTCGAGCCGTCGAGCGACAACGAGATCGCCTCGACCCCCCCCTCCTGCAAATGCGCCAGGGCGGTCGCATCGAGCAGGGCCGTCGCGCTCGGCGCTACCGAGACGGCGAGCCCGAAGGCGCGGGCGGCGGCGATCAGAACCCACAGGTCGGGCCGCTTGAGCGGATCCCCGCCGGTAAGCACCAGGTGCGGCGTGGGGTCGCCGAAGGCCGAGAGCTGCTCGAGCAACCGCAGACCCTCGGCAGTGTTCAACTCATCGGGGTGGCGCACCGGTATGGCCTCGGCGCGGCAGTGCCGGCACGCGAGGTCGCAGGCGCGCGTCAACTCCCAGTACACCCGGAGCGGTGCCCGGCCGAACACAAAGCGGGAGAGCGTACGTGGCATGGCATCAATACTCGCCAACGCCGATGAAGAGTTCTCAAAGACCGGTTCAGGAAGGCTTCATGTTCGATAGCTTGATTTCGCACCAGGAGATACGTTCGAGGAGATACGTCATGAACTGGGCACACCTGCATCTCTTGTTGAACCACGTCCCCTAAGTCCCCTGCACCCTCACGACATGCGCACGAGACACCTCGAGCGTCACCGTACTGAGCGCGTCGGCTGGCTTCGGGCCGCCGTGTTGGGCGCCAACGACGGGGTCCTCTCCACCGCAAGTCTGGTCCTCGGTGTGGCCGCTGCCGAGGCGAGCCGCTCGACCGTGTTGGTTGCTGGAGTGGCGGGCCTGGTGGCCGGAGCCATGTCTATGGCCGCCGGCGAGTATGTGTCCGTGAGCTCTCAGGCCGACACGGAACGGGCTGACCTGGAGCGCGAGCGTCGCGAGCTCGCAGCCGGAGGCGCGGCCGAGCACGACGAACTGACAGCCATCTACGTCTCGCGCGGGTTGCAGCCCGCGCTCGCGCGGAAGGTGGCAGAGCAATTGATGTCGCGGGATGCCCTGGCCGCTCACGCCCGGGACGAACTGGGCATTTCAGCGGCCTTCACCGCCCGGCCGGTGCAGGCAGCGCTGACGTCAGCCGCGACCTTCGCTGTCGGCGCGTCTTTTCCGCTCGTGATTGTGGGCCTGACGCCGCCGGCGAGGCTCGTCCCCATCGTGGCTAGCACGTCACTCGCGTTTCTCGGATTGCTGGGTGGCCTTGCCGCTCGAGCAGGCGGAGCTCGGATGCTAATCGGCGCGGCTCGGGTGGTCTTCTGGGGTGCGTTGGCGATGGGGATGACGGCAGCGGTCGGCGCATTGTTCGGGGCGTAGCGGCCGAGGTCATCGTCACCGCACCCGCAGCGCGTTGAGAATCACCGCGGCGTCGAGCCCCTCCTGCAGCACCGCGCCGATCGGCGGGGCCAGGAGGCCCTGACTCGCGATGACCATCAGCACAAAGCTCGCGCCCAGCCCCACCATGATGCTCTGGAGCGCGATCCGGCGCATCCGCCGGCTGATCGCCATCGCGTCACCCACCCGCGCGATGTCGTCCACCAGCAGCACGACGTCCGCCGCTTCCGCCGAGATCGCGGTGCCGTGGGCCCCCATCGCGATGCCAACGGTTGCCGCGGCCAGCGCCGGCGCGTCGTTGATCCCGTCTCCCACCATCACCGTCGTCCCGTAGCGACGCTTCAACTCTTCAACTGCGTCTACCTTGTCCGCGGGGAGTAGGTTCGCCCGCACGGTACGGATGCCGGCCTGCGCCGCGATCACCTCGGCGCTCGCTTCTCTATCCCCGGTCAGCATCACCGTCTCGGTCACCCCCAGCACCGCCAGACGTTGCAGCAATGACGGCACCTGGTGCCTGAGCCGGTCGGCAAATTCGATGGCGCCGGCCAGGCGGCCATCGACGCTCACGAAGGCCGTGGTGTGGTCGTCCGGCCGGGGCGGCACTGCGATCCCACGGCCCGCGAAGAACCCGGCCGACCCGACGGCGACCGCGTGTCCGTTCACGAGCCCCGCGACCCCCGAGCCGGGAGTCTCATGGAACTCCGCGGCCGTTCCGATCGACCCGAACCGACGCCGGCCCGCGTCCACAACCGCCTTAGCGAGATGGTGCGAGGACAGCTGCTCGACGGCGGCAGCCAACCGGAGGACCTCATCGGGCGCTACCCCGTCCGCCGCCTCGACGCGCTCCACGATCGGATGGCCGAGCGTGAGGGTCCCCGTCTTGTCGAACACGACGGCCTGCGCCCGGCCCAACTGCTCGATCGCCGCACCGGTCTTGACGATGACCCCCAGGTCCGCCGCACGAGAGATCGCCGCGATGACCGCCACGGGCGTCGCGAGGATGAGTGGGCACGGCGTTGCCACCACCAGCACGGCGAGAACGCTGGTGGCACTGCCGGTGACGAGCCACGCCACGCCGCACATCGCGAGCGTGAGGGGCGTGAACCACACCGCGAATCGATCGGCGAGCCGCTGAATCGGCGGCCGCTCCCGGCGGGCCCGCTCCACGAGGCGCACGATCTGCTGGTACTGGCTCTGCCCGGCAGCGCGGACGGCCCGCATGCGCAGGGCCCCGTCCAGGTTCAGACTCCCCGAGAGCAGGACCGTGCCCCGGACCGCATGCAGCGGCAGCGGCTCCCCGGTGAGCGCGGACTGATCGACGGCCGAGATCCCGTCGGTCACCTCGCCGTCCACCGGCACCAGGTCCCCCGGCCGGAGAAGCAGCAGGTCCCCGACGGCGATGGCGCTCACGGGCACCTCTTCCACCTGCTCGCCCCGGAACCGGCGGCCGACCGTGGGAGCGCGCGCCAGCAGCGCCTCGAGCGATTGCGAGGCACGGCCCATGGCGTACCGTTCCAGCGCCTCGCCTCCCGACTGCATCAACGCGATGACGGCACCTGCGAAGTACTGCCCGAGGACAAGGGCCGTGACGATCGCGAGCATCGCGACGATATCCGCGGCGAAGCGTCCCCGCAGCATGCCACGAAGCGTCTGAACGACGAGCGGTCCGCCGCCTGCCAGCAGCGCACCCAGGAACACCAACTCCCCGACGTCGGGGGCCGCGAAGACGAAGCGGGCGGCGAGCCCGATCACCAAGCCCCCGCCCACGATCACGGGAAGCGAGTAGCTGATGCGCTTGCTAGAGATACGCACTGCCGCTCCACGATTCGGCCCATAGAGAGTGGCAGCCGGGTCGTGAGCTATCGATGAAAGCAGCGTGAAGAGTCCGCATCAAAACGGCGAAAAGCCCGGTGAGCCGTACGTTTGCATGCGCAGGTGCTGCCACAGCGGCACCGCGTACGCGATGAGCACGAGCACGATAGCCACCAGGGTCCACAGCCCGTAGCGGTCGAGCACGCCCGCCCGTGGGCTGACGGGCTCGAGCGGCTCGGCCCACTCGATCGCCTCGGGCTCGCGCTTTTTCCCCGCGAGTCCCGTGCCGAGCATCACCAGCATGAAAAACCCGGCGCTGGTGAACAGGAACAGCCCGCCCACCGCCGACACGTCGGTCAGACCGCGCCACGCTTGGGCTGCGGCTGCGCCGCCGTAGCTCGCGTCGTAAATGCGCCGCGGCATCCCCATGAGCCCCGTGATGTGGTTCGAGATCGAGAACAGCACCATCCCGATGAACCACAGGTAGGGTTGTACCTTGGCCAGCAGGCCCAGCTCGAGCTCGCGCCCCGTGAGCCGCGGCAGGAGCCAGTACGCCGTCCCCATGAAGGTCAACGCGGTGGCGCTACCCACCGTCAAATGGAAATGTCCCTGGATCCACGCGGTGTTGTGTACCACCGCGTTCATCCCGTAGGCTGCGTTGATCGCGCCACCGAACCCGCCCACGGCGAACAGCAGCATCGAGAGCAGGACGCTCGCGACCAGCGGGTCGCCCCAGGGCAGCTGCTTGAGCCAATCGAGCAGCCCGGTCGCGCCCTTCAGGCGCCCCGCGACCTCCAGTGAGGCTGTGACCGTGAACGCCGTCACGAAGCTCGGGAACAGAATGCCAAACGTCAGTACGGTGTGCAGCAGCTTCCACGACGCGGGAATCCCCGGGTCCATGAACTGGTGGTGGAAGCCCACGGGCGTAGAGAGAACGATGAATAGGACGAACGTGAGGCGCGCCAGCGGATCGCTGAATAGTCTTCCGCCCGCGACCTTCGGGAGCACCGTGTACCACACGACGTAGGCCGGGAGCAGCCAGAAGTAGACGAGCGGGTGGCCGAAGTACCAGAACAGCATGCGCGCGAGCTCAGGATCCACTGTCTTGGTGAGGCCAAGGGACCAGGGAATCAGCAAAAACAGCATCTCCGCCGCCACGCCCACCGTCGCGATCAGCCATACGATCACCGTCGCGAGCATCCCGTGCAGCGCGAGCGGCGCGGGCTGACCCACATGCTCCCGCTTCCAGAGCAGGTAGCTGCGGATCACCACGAAGCCCCAGATCCACGAGCCGACCACGAGCAGCGTCGCCCCGATGTAGAACGCCGGATGCGCCTTGAGGGGCGGATAGAAGGTGTAGAGCACGGTGGCCTTGCCGGAGAGGATCGCCGCGACCGCCGCGAGCGTTCCCGCGAGCGCCACCCAGAAGCCCGTCCAGGCGAGGCCGCCGTGCGGGACGGGACGACCCAGCGTCCGCTCGGCCACGACGTAGCCGAACGCCATAATGAAGAAGGTCGTGAACACGAGCGCCATCAGCGTGCCGTGCGCGGTCACCGAGAGGTAGTACATCTTGGCCGAGCGCCACGGGAGGTCGAGCGCGGCGCGGGACAGCGCCTGCATCAGGGCCATCGCGGAGGCGATGCCGAACGCGAGGATCGCGACCCACAAGTTGGCGAGCGCGAGGCGACTGGTGCGGTCGGTCATGGCTTCACCGCCTCGACGATGAGCTTCGCGGACATCAGGTGGTGGCCGAGCCCGCAGTACTCGTTGCACACGATGAGGTACTCGCCCGGCTGCCGGAACGTCGTCGTGAACTGGCTCACGTAGCCGGGGACGAGCATGGTGTTGGCGTTGGTGCCGACGATGAGGAAGCCGTGGGTTACGTCCGCGCCCGTCATCCGGAAGGTGACGGGCTTGCCGGCGGGCACGTGGATCTCGGCGGGCACGTACGCGAACATCATCCCGACCGCTACCACGGTCGCCCCGTGCTCGTCCACCGTGACGCCGGGATGCGCGAAGCGCGGGTCCTTGAAGACCTGCGTGGGATCGATCGTCTCGACGTGGCTCGGCGGCTGCAGCGCGCCGCCGATGCTCGTGATGAGCAGGGTCGCGACGAAGGCGGCGATCATCCCGCCCGCCGCCCACATCCAGATCTTCTCGTAGAGCGGGACGTTCATGGCGTCACGCCGCCGCGACGGAGATAGACAAACACGTACATGGCAAACCACCCGACGACGAAGAGCAGGCCGTACAGGCCAATGATGAACAGCGTTCCCTTCGGGTGGTCCATGTGAGAGTGAGTGTCGGGCATATGAGTCTCCTCGTCAACGCAAGGGAACCTCGCTCACGCCGCGTGCCTCGCATGACTCGCACCGACCCACTCGCACTCGAGCCGCACGCCGCCGCTCGGGACATTGACCGCCCGGATTGCGCCACCGTGCAGGCTCGTCACCGCGGCGGCAACCGCGAGCCCGAGCCCAGTCCCCGTCCCTCGGGTGCGGGCCTGGTCCGCGCGGTAAAACGGCTCGAACAGATGCGCCAGTTCATCGTCGGCCAGCGGTGGGCCGGAGTTCTCGACCGCGAGACGGACGCCTCCACCTGTGGCCGTGGTGGCGACCACCACTGCGCCGCCGGGAGGCGCGAACTTGACGGCGTTATCGAGCAGCTCCTCGATGAGCCGGCGGGTGAGCGCGGGATCGAGCGCCACACTGCCGAGCCCGGGATCGAGCTCGGTGCGCACGGTAAGTTCCTTTTCTTCGATCCGCCCACGGATTCCGTCGAGCTCGCGGCGGATCAGCGCGTTCACGTCGGTGGGAACGCGACGCGCGCCGAGCAAGCCGGCGGCCGCGCGGGTGATGAGCAGCAAGTCCTGGCTCATCGCCGTGAGGCGGTCGATCTCCTCGAGACCGCTGCGCAGCACGCGCTGGTAGTCCCGGGGGCTCCGCTCCGCGCGGAGCGCCACCTCGATCTCGCCCCGCAGCGCGGTCAGTGGCGACCGCAGCTCGTGGCTGACGTCCGCTGTCAGACGCCGCTGGTTCTTGAACGCCGCGTCGATGCGCTCGAGCATGCGGTTCAGAACCGCGACCAATCCTCGGTACTCATCGGTCTCGGCGTGCGCCACGATCCGCTGGCCGAGCGTGCCCGCTTCAATGCGGGTGGCCTGCTCGGTGATCTCGTAGACCGGTCGCACGGCCGATCCCGCGAGCCACCACGCTCCGACCAGGGTGGCGCCGGACCCCACCACCACGACGGCCGCCAGCACCAGCAACAGCTCGCGGTGCATCCCGGCCGCGGGGCCGAGCGCCACGGCGTACGCGGCCGCTGCCGCCACCACCAGGCCTACGCCCATGGTGGCCGCGAACCGGACGGCGAGCGCACGTCTCAGCGACCGGGTCACTCCTCTTCCCGATCCGGGGACACGAGCCGGAACCCGACGCCCCGCACGGTGTGGAGCAGGTCGAGCTCCGCGGCCTCCTGGAGTTTGCGGCGGAGATTGCCCACATGGACGTCCACCACGTTGCTCTCGGGATCGAAGTGCAGATCCCACACCTTCTCGAGCAGCTCAGTGCGGCGAATCACCTCTTCCGGCCGCAAAAGGAAGTGCTCGAGCAGCTGGAATTCCTTGGGCGTGAGCTCAAGCTTCTTGCCCTTGACCTTGGCCTTGTGCTTCAAGCGGTCGAGCTCGACCGGCCCGTAGCTCAGGAGTTCAGTCCGGCTCGCGCCGCCGCGCCGGATCAGCGCGCGCACGCGGGCCAGCAGCTCGTCGAACTTGAACGGCTTGGCCAAGTAATCGTCGGCGCCGGCGTCGAGCCCACGCACCACGTCCTCTGTCGTGTCGCGCGCGGTCAGCATGAGGATGGGTGTCTTGCGGCCCTCGCGCCGCAGCTCGGCCGCGACCTGGAGCCCGTTCTTCTTCGGCAGCATCACGTCCAGGACCACGAGATCGTAGTCGTACACGTGCGCCAGCGTCGTGGCCTCGTCACCATCGGGCGCGACGTCGACGGCGTACCCCTCTTCGCGCAGCCCCTGCTCGATGAAGCCGGCGACCTTCCGATCGTCTTCCACGACAAGGATTTTCATGGGTCGGAGAGTAAGTGGTGGGCGTTGAACTGATTCTAAAGAACTGGTGAAGGAACCTTCAGGCAGCGTCCGCTGGCCGCAGCGGTAGGGCCAGGGTGAAGGTCGCACCCCGCGCGACCGTGCTCTCGACGACCAGCCGTCCCCCCATCACTTCGGCCAGGCGGCGCGACACGGGCAGCCCGAGCCCGGTCCCGACCCCCGAATGTGGATCGAAGCGCTCGAACGGCTCGAAGATGCGCGCCCGCAACTCGGGCGGGACGCCGGGCCCCTGGTCGACTACCCGGAACCGCAAGTCCGAGCTGCCCTGCTCCACGCGGACGGCGACCGTCTCGCCCGGGGGGCTGTGTCGCACCGCGTTGGAGAGCAGGTTGACGAGGATCTGCTCGAGGCGCACAGGGTCGGTCCGCAGCGTCGCGGTGCCGTTGGAATACTCGGTGAGGAGCCGGACCTGCTTCGCCTCGGCCGCTGGCTCGATGCCCGCGATCGCGCGCTGCACCGCCGTGGCGATTTCCACGTCGCGCCAGACCGGCCGGACCTTCCCCGCGTCGAGGCGCGTGAGGTCGAGGAAGTTGTTCAGCAGCGTGATCGTGCGCTCGGCGCCCTCGAATACCTCGCGCGCCGCCCGCGCGTGCTGCTCGGGCGACTTGCCGCGCACCAGGCGCTCAGCCCAGCCATACACCCCCGTGAGGGCGTTCCGCAACTCGTGGTTCATCATCGCGGAGAACAGATCGCGCTGGCGCTGCATCGCCTCCACCTGGCCGACCAGCCGCTGGCCTTCGTCGTGAAGCCGGGCGTTCTCCACGGCCACGGCGGCGTGCGCGGCGAGGAGCACGGCGATCGCTTCGTCCTCCCGATCGAATTCCCTCGCGCCGACCTTCTCCGTGAGGTACAGGTTGCCGAACACCTCCCCGCGACTCCGGATCGGAACCCCGAGGAACGACTTCATCGGCGGATGGTGGGGCGGGAAGCCATAGCGCTTCGGGTGGCGGTTGATATCCGCCGAGCGGATCGGTCTCGCCTCTCGGATGACGAGGCCGAGCAACCCGCGACCCTGCGGCAGGTCGCCGATGCGGTCACGCTCGGCGTGCGAGATCCCCGATGTGACGAACTGGCTCAGGGATACGCTCGAGGGAGTGCTGCGAGAAGATCGCCACCCCCGCCGACACCAGGGTTTCGAAACGTCGGCGCACCCGCGAGGCTTCGGTGGTCCGTCCTCGGGATGGCTGGGAGGGTGGTTTCTTCGTCAACTCCGCCTCGCTGCTGATGGGTGACCCGCTGCCCGTGAAGGCTGTACACTAAGCAGGAGGGGTCGCGGTCGGAAGCTCGCGGACCCTCCTCCGAACAGGGATGATCCTCACGCGCGGTTCACCGTCGCTTCAGAAGGCCGCCCCTAAGTTCGCGCGTGGAGGGCCGAGATGAAACTTGAGATGATCCTGGCGGCGACCGATGGGTCGCCCCTCGGGACCGAGGCGTTGCGCGCGGCGGCGAGGACTGCGGCCGGGGCGGGCGCCGGGTTAGCGGCCGTCACGGTGGCACAAGATCCGTGGCAATGGATCGAGTCCTGGGAGGTTGAGAAGTACCGTTTCAACCTTCCGGATCCCATTGAGAGCGTGCTCGCGCCCCGGGTGCGCGACCGGCTCGAGCCGGGGTTCCGCGCCGTCATCGGCACTCCGCCAACGCCTCACCTGGTCCGCTTGGGCGTGCCGGGAGTGGAGATCGCGCGCGCCGCCGAGCTCGTCCAGGCGGATCTCATCGTCCTGGGCCGGGGGTCCGAGATCGGACGCACGATTGAAGGGACCGTGCGACGCGCCCAGATGCCCTGCTTGGTGGTGCCCTCCGGCCTCCAGCGCTTTCAGCGCGTCCTCGCCGCAGTCGACGTCCGCCCGTCCTCAGCGGATGTGCTCGACGCGGCCCTGGCGTTGGTGGAGGCCGAAGGCAGCGACGTCCTCGCGTTTCATGTGGAGCCGACGCTCGGAGCCGCCGAGTCCGGTCTGCCCCGCCACGAAAGGCTGCGTCACGTGGACGCAGTCTCTTCGGCACTGCACACGGCCTGGGAACGGGCGCCAGCCGACCCCTCCGCCGGCGTGGCGGCGTGCGAGCTGATCACGCGACGGGGTGAGCCGGTCTCCGAAATTCTCAAGGCCGTGCGAGACGAGCGGATCGACCTGTTGGTCGTCGGGTGCCACCGGGGCGAGGGCGGCTACCCGTCGCAGGTCATCGGCTCACGACTGCTGCGTCGGGCGCCGTGCGCAGTGCTGACGGTGCCCCTCTGAGTTCGCGTCAGACCCGAGTCCGCTCAGAAGCATGAAGTTCTCCTGAGCCCATCTTCCAGAAACCTTCATCTGCCCGGGCGATATTGGTCTCATGTCACCGGCATCCGGGACGGGCACGGCATCCTATTCATCTCGCATAAGGGGGACGTGCATCCGTCCGGCTTCCTGCCGTTCTCGGCGGGAAATGTGCGGACCGACGACGTAGTGATGATCTACCGGGAGTCGCACCTATTCCGCACGCGGCGGCGCCCCGATCTGTTCACGGGTCGCCGCGGCAAGTATGAGTTTCACCGGGCGTGCGGCGGCTCGCGCGCTCGGGCATACGCGGCCAGCGGGGACCCCTTCGGCGAGGATCCGCTGTGCCCGTATCAGCCGAAGCGGGCGGCCGATGGCTGAGCGCGTCCCCGTCGTGGTCGTGGGGGCTGGCCCCGCCGGGCTCGCCACCTCGCAGCAACTCAAAGAGCGCGGCGTGCCGCACCGCGTGCTCGAGCGGGGCGACGCCGTGGGCTACACGTGGGCCAACCTGTACGACAGCCTCACGTTGCACACGGGGAAGCACATGTCCAACCTGCCGGGCCTGCCCTTTTCTCACTCTGCGCCGCTGTTCCTGCCGCGGCGTGAGTTCTGGGACTACCTGCGGCACTACGCGCAATTCTTCGGGCTGCCGATCGAGACGGGCTGCGCCGTCAAGCAGATCGCGCGCACGGACGACACGTGGACGGTGCGCACGGACCGGCGGACGGTCCAAGCCGCCGTCGTCGTCGTCGCGACCGGTATCGTCGCCAACCCGAGAATCCCGACGTTTCCAGGCCAGGAGCGCTTCCGCGGCCGGATCCTGCACAGCGTCACCTACCGGCGGCCGGACGTGTACGTCGGTCGACGGGTGCTCGTGGTCGGCGTCGGCAATTCGGGGGCCGAGATCGCGAGTGAGATCGCGCGCGCGGGCGGGAAGGTGACTATTGCGGTACGCTCGGGTGCAAATGTGGTGCCGCTCACGCTCGGCGGACTCCCAATCCAGTACGTCGCCTACTGGGTGCGGAAACTGCCGCGCCCCGTCCAGGAGGCGGCGGTAGCGCTGGTGCGGCTGATGACCGAGCTGCACCGGGGCAAGCCGACGCTGCGACGGCCCGCCCACAGCCCGATCGAGGCCATCCCGGTGATCGGGTTCCAGCTCGTGGACGCGATCTCAGAGGGCCTGATCGACGTCCGGGCCGGGGTCGCCGAGCTCACGGAGCACGGTGCGCGGTTCACCGACGGCACGGAACGCCGCTTCGACGACGTGATCCTCGCCACCGGCTTCAGCGCGGCGCTCGCGCCGCTCCATGGCCTCATCCAGCGCGACCAACACGGGTTCGCCCGGCGCCGCGACCGCGTCGTGAGCCTCGACCAATCCGGTCTCTTTTTCGTAGGCCACAACTACGACGCCATCGGTGGGCTCTACAACATCAATCGAGACGCGCGACTCGCGGCACGGATCATCGCGGGCGGGCTGGCGCACCGCTGAGTCCGCGAGTCCGACCGTGACCGCCCGCGTTACGGTCCGCGTGGCGCGTTCGCGTGCTTGGCCAGCGAATACACGTACGCCGCGACCGCGCGCACCTGGTCGGGCGTGAGGCTGGCCCCACCCAGCGGCGGCATCGGCGCCGGTGATTCCTTCGGATTCGGAACGCCCTTCTGCACGATGCCGACGATGAACGCATAACTGCCGTCGCCGTTCAGCCACTTGGCGTCGGTGAGATCGGGAGCCAGCCCCGTCGTGCCCTTGGCGTCCTGTCCGTGGCAGACAGCGCAGGTCCCACCCCCGGCCTTCCCGTGGAACACGCTGTCGCCGAGCGCGATCTGTGCGGGGGTGATCGAGTCCGTGGCCGCGCTCGCGCGCGCGGGGTGCTGCGCCAAGGCCACCCTCCCCACAGTGATGAGGAGCAGCCCGCTCGTGAGCACCGCACGGGCGCCCGGGATCGTGGTCATACGTTCGTCCTCCTTCGCCCTAGAACACCAGCCAGGCCAGCAGGTAGAGCGTGTTGTTGTCCGATGCGTTCCGGCCGGCGCCGTCATAGTTGGTGCGCCCGCCGTTGAACTTGGTGTACACCACGTACTGGGCGGTGAGCCGGGTGTTCAGCCAGGGCAGGAAGTCGAGCTCCCCGATAATCCCGTTCGAGTTGGGGCTGCCGGTGCTGTTGGTGACGGGGTTCGCGGGGTACAACAGGTTGTCGGCGTCGCCCGTCGTCGAGAAATACGCCAGGGTCGTCCCGACTCGGCCGGGCGTGTAGTACGAGCCGTCTACCTTGAACGTCTTCAGGGTGTTGGTCGGATTCGCCGACCCGCCAGTGGAAAAGAAGGCGTCCAGCGTCTGTTTCTCGTGGATCCACGTGGCGTGCGCCGTTGCGTTCCCGCCGCCGATGCGCCGCTCGTACTGCGCGTCGACCGCGACGTCCGTGTAGCGGTTCGTGGGGCCGGTGACGTTCATGGGGTAGAGCGTCGTGGACATCCCGTACGTGCCCAGCTCGAGGTACTGGCCGCGCCAGCTCTGTTGGAGCGCCACGCGCCAGTACGGTGCGACGTGCCTGACCGTGTTCTCGGCGTTCGCGTCCGGAGGGTGTGGGCCGCCCTGCGGTGCGGAGCGGTAAACGCTGAATTCCCCGTAGATCCGGTTGTCCCACAGCGCGTAGCCGCCGAGCCCGGCAACCTGCTGGCCGAGCCCCCCGTCGATCAGCGTCACCGCCGCCGGCGTCGGCGCGACGCCAGAAGACGCCCACGGGAAGCCCCACGCTGGAGTGCTGTTCCACACATCCTGCACCGTCGGATTGTTGTTCAGCGACAGCCCGTAGAGCAGCTCCTTCGCCCCGAGCTTGCCGTGGTTCGCGTAGCGGACGTCGAAGTTGTCGATGCCGAAGGACGCGTCCGGCGCGCTGTAGGTGAACTGGAGAAACGTGCCCAGGCGCGGCGTGATCTCCTCGCCGAGGAATAGGCTCAGCTGGTCCGGCAACTCGACGTTCCCGTTCTGGGTGCCCGGCTGTGCCGTCTTGGTCCGGCTGAGCGACGTCATCACCATCGCGGATACGGGCGGGATCAGGTCGATCCTGAGCGAGCGCTTTGCCGTGTCGCCGGCCTCGACGACCTGCAGGCCCGTAAGCGTGTAGCCGTTGAGCTTAAATCGACGGCCGAACGGTGTGAGCTGCGGGAACGTGGTGTGGCACACGTTGCACGCGAGGCCCGTCTGGCGCGTGAAGCTGGGGATCACTTCGCGATGTATGAGGTGCGCGTCGGCGAGGCGCCCCTTCGCCGCGAAGGCATCCGGCTGCGAGAGCGTGCCGAGGGCGGCGAGGGCCCCCAGCGCTGCGCCGGCGGTCAGGATTGCGATGCGCATAGCGGTTTCTCCTCCGGCATGTCGGTTAGTGCGCCATCCCCGCCGCGAGCTCGGGCGTCCCGACCCGGATCAGGCCGACCGCGCCCTTGGCGGCGTCGGCGAACGCGTGCGTCACGAACGCGTACACGCCTTCCCCGCTCGCGTCTTTGTCGAACACGGTCTCGAACACCGCCCCACCGCCCGCCGGGATCCCCCAGGTTTGCACGCTCGACAACCCATGGGCCGGGTTGCCGTCCGGATACACCTTGTTGAACACCGTGCCCACGATGTGGAAGTCACTCGTGAAGCTCGGCCCCGCGTTCACCACGAACAACCGGACGCGGTCGCCGACGTCAACCTGCAGCGGATGGTCCTGGTACTGGAAGGCCCGGCCGTTGAACACGACGTAGCTGGCCTCGCGCTCGAGCGCCTGCTTCCAGTCGGCCTGCCCCGGCAGCGCGCTGTCGCCGCCCTGCACGTAGAACTCACTCTGTACGATGACGAATTCCTTGTGAACCTTGCCCGGCCAGCCGCCCTTCGGGTCCACGATGATCGGGAGATACATCCCCTGCATCAGATGCAGCAGCACGGGCGGCGTGCCACAGTGCACGAGATAGGCGCCCGGATCGTGCGCGGTGAACTCGAACGACAGCGAGTCCTTCGGCATAATGGTCCGGAACGCCTTGCTCATCGGGATCCGTGCCGCGTGGAAGTCGATCGAGTGCGGCATCGAGGCCTCATTGACAAGCCGAATCCGCACCAGGTCGCCCTCGCGCACCCGGACGACCGGGCCGGGGACGGTCCCGCCGAACGTCCAGCTCTTGTACGTCACCCCCTTCGCGATCTCGACGGTCGCGTCGCGGATCGGGATGCGGAACTCCTTCACCGGTGCGGCGGAGGCAGGGCTGAGCCGGGCGTCGTAGACGGGTTGCGTGGCGCGCGGCATGGACGCGAAGTCCGTCGCCTCGGTGCGCGGTGAACCCGAAAAGCCCGCGGCCGTGAGCGATGCCAGAGCGAATCCGATTGCGCCGCCGATGAGAATCCTGCCGTTCATCACTCTGCTCCTTTATTGAGTCGTGGGCTACTGGTGACGGAGCAAGTATCGGGAGGACGTGATGAACAAGACGGGGAGAAAACGTGAAGACCTCTTCACGCTGTCGAGTGAGGATTCCCTCTGCCGCATTTTACCTTGTCTTCACGCGCGTGGAGTCATCTTGCACGCGGCCCCAGCAGGAGACGGCATATGTCGTGGCAACCCATCGTGATCGGCGTGGATGCGTCGCCAGAAGCTGGCGAGGCGGCACTCTTTGCCTACCGCACGGCGGAGCGTGCGGGGACGACCTGCCAGCTCGTGCACGCGACGCGTGACGTGCTCGCCTCGGCCGACGTGCCGGAGAACGGGCGCTACCGCCGCGCCCTCATCGATGAGGCGTGGACCAGAGTTCAAGAGGCGTTGCGGGGCAACGTGCCCGCCGAGCTGCTCGACAGGTTGATCGTGCGCCTCGGGCCGACCGCCGCAGTATTGAAACAAGCCGTGGAGCACCTCAACGCAGAGCTCGTCGTGCTCGGAGGAAAACATCATTCGACGATCGGCCGCTGGTTCGGGGGCAGCACGAGTCTCCACGTGGCGCGCACCACCGCAGTCCCTGTGCTCGTCACCGCCGGTGCGCCCAAGACGATCCGCCGTGTGCTCGTGGCCGTGGACGCCTCCCGCGCCGCGCGGCCGACCCTGCAAGCCGCGGAGCGCTACGCCGCGCTGTTCGGTGCCGAGCTGCGCGCGCTCAGCGTGCTCGAGCTGTTGCCCGCCATCCCCGACGTGACGCCCCCGTACGACGTGACCGAGTTCTACGCGTTGACCCAGGAGTTGCTGCAGCGTGACATCTGGCCGCTCATCCGGACGGCGGGCGTCGAGAAGGTGACGCGCCACGGGATGGTCGTGGAGACGATCCTGGGGGAGGCTGCTGAATGGCAGGCCGATCTGCTCGTCGTGGGATCGCACGGCAAGGGTTGGGCGGAGCGCGTACTCCTGGGCAGCGTGACGGAGCGCCTCCTCAACCACGTGCCGACGTCGTTGCTCGTCGTCCCGGCGGCTACGGCCGTGGTACGGGCGCCGGTCGAGGCCGTGGTCGCGGCTGCCGTCGGTGGCAACGCGTGACGCGAACTGGGGCGGGAGGACTCGAACCTCCAACTTCCTCAGGCGACCGCGCCACCCGTCAAGCGCGTCTCGCACAAGGAGAAGGACTTAGCTGACGGCCGGTCCGCCGGCACCCGGCGGAAAACGGTGAAAACCGACCCGGCAGGCGCTCGCGAGCGGGGAAACGCCCATGGCGAGCGCCACGCCGCCCAGGAGCTTGAGAGCCTCGCGGCGATCTCTGTTCATGCCGCCCGATCTCGGGGCGCGGCTCAGTGTGGCTGGGCGGGACTCATCATCTGCGGGTGCTGCTTCATCCACGCCTGCATCGAGTCGGCCCACACCTCCACCTTGGTGCGCTGAGCGTCGGTGAGCACCGCTCGCGACTGCGCCGCCGAGGCGAGCATGGCCCAATGCGCCTTCCCCATCGCGGCGTGGGCCGCCTGGAAGTGGGTCCTTAGCGCCAACGTGTCGGGCTGCGCGGCGTTCGCGGCCTGCTCCAGCTCCTTCATGCGCGCCGTCGCGTCGGCCATAGCGGCGTCGTGCGCCGTCTTGGCGCCGTCCCGCAACGCCGTGAGGCGCGTGATCTGATCGGCGGTAAGCGCCAGGGCGTCCTTGCGGGCGAGCAGGTGCGGCGGCGTGTATAGCATCACCCTCATCATCGCCCGCCCCATCTGCTCCATCATGGGATCGCTCATCATCATCCCGGGGCCGGCACCCATCATCGGATGACGCATGCTGTCAGGCTTCGCCCTCTCCTGTGCTCCGAGCGGAGCCGCCAGGGCCAGCGCGACCAGAACGAGCTTCCAGTTCATTGAACCCTCCACGCCATAAGGGTAACAGTTCGCGCAATGAATGGTGCATGACGAGCCGATGAAAAACCACGGCCCCCGAATCTCAGTGGCGACCCGGGGGCCGGAGGATACTTGATTCCGACTGTTCGCTTCCGCCGGGTCGGCTCCGCCGGCAACCCTCCTGGAACGCCGTCGCCCAACCCGCCCAAGCCCGGCGGTTGGCCGCTACCCCCGAAACAGAAGTGACGGGTCGAGACCGCGTGCGAGGCCCGGCGTTGCGTCCGGGCCTCGTCGCTTCGCTACGCTAGGGGTCGTTGCGCTTCCCGTCCGGGCCTCGTCGCTTCGCTACGCTAGGGGTCGTTGCGCTTCCCGCTCTCGATCGCGCCCAGCAGGCGCAGCAGGCCGTCCAGCAGCGTGAAGGGGTGGGGCGGGCACCCAGGCACCCAGAGATCCACCGGGAGCAGGTTCCCCACGCCGTCCGCCACCTCGGGACTCCCGCGGAACGGCCCGCCGCTGATGGCGCACGCCCCGACGGCGATCACGATCTTCGGCTCGGGGACCGCTTCGTACGTCTTTTGGAGCGCGAGCCGCATGTTGGTGTTTACAGCGCCGGTGGCCACAATCCCGTCGGCGTGCCGCGGGGAGGCCACGAACTGCACGCCGAACCGGCCGAGATCGAAGACGACGTTCCCCAGGGCGACGAGTTCCGCCTCGCATCCGTTGCAGCTCCCGGCCACTACCGAGCGCAACCGCAGCGAGCGTCCAAACAGGCGTCGCATCCCGTCGTCGAGCCGGCGGGCGAGCTCGACGTGTCCGTCCGGGGTCAGTAGCGCGCCCCGCGCGGTGGCAGCCATCCGGTAGTCGCCCGTGTAGGTAATGGCTCCCGCCGGACAGGCCGCAGCCTCTTCAGGGCTGAACAAGCACGCACCCACGTCCAAAACAGGATGTTCTGCCGCTCCTTCGACCAGCAGCGGCGACGGGCTGCGTGTGCCACAACTGTCACACCGCTCCGGGCAAGCAGCCGGGTTGAAGGCCGGCCGTCCCCGAAACCGTGGCGGGAGTGCCGCGGCGGCGGGTGGGAAGGATGTGGTGCGCACCCCCTGTCGGAGGCGGGTTCGCAAGAGATCAAGCACCGTCGAAGTCCCTCACGCTAGAGGTCGTGCCCGGCGTACGAGAGATTGAAGCTCTTGTTGCACAGCGGAAAGTCGGAGATCTGGTTACCGGGCATCGCCTGCGCGAG